>ENA-OSET01001497-OSET01001497.1-sediment-metagenome-genome-assembly--contig:-NODE-1497-length-24200-cov-24.241761_pt1 | contig 24200 bp, 21 predicted proteins | sample MGYA00237882_ERZ534229 | MGnify/ENA primary metagenome ERZ534229 (study PRJEB26408, sample SAMN06266212) | sediment metagenome | isolation source: Hudson Canyon methane seep mesocosm | place... | reverse complement strand
AAATATAAGTCACGAAGATAGGTTAACAATGAAGGCTGTAAACAGGGGTTTACCTTAAAATGTGGCTATGTTGAGTGGGATAACACCCGTAGAATGCACGCAGGAGCGCGGCTTTGGAGCTTATTTTAGCTAATTATGGTCTTTCCATAACTTCGCATAATGTATATTATGTTAAATAGTAAGTGTGGTGCATATTTAGCAATCCACTTTTATTAGCCCTCAAAAAACCAATCATTACAATCGATCATTTGTCGTTTTACTCAATGGTTTCAATCCAGCGGCATCTGTCAGTCACAAGCTTTGATGTGTTTTTATTTCCAATACCTTTTGTAATAAGTGAAACAACTCTGTCATCTGTATCGTATCCAACATGAGCTTCCATCGGATTTGCAATTTTTCCTAAACCAAAAACATCATAAACATGAGCGACATTGATATCAATATTTGTTACTTCTATACACAACCTAGAATCTAAATAGGTTTCAACAAAACCTGGTGGTATGGCGTAACTTAATAAATCATTGGGATCACTGAAAGCAAAGATTGGCGTTTTAGTTACGAAGCGTTGATCATAACTATTTCCTTCTTTATTACAATATGAAGATTGTTGATTATTGATTTCTGCTGGCGTTCTTCCTAGTTGCAACATCGGTAATTGATTTGACATCATGTAGATAGGAATAACTTTTTCTTTTAATGCCTCTCTTATATTCTTATGATATAAATCACCTGAAGTTTCGGTGTTACTTAAAACAGATGCAATTCTTTGTATTCCATCTATGGTAATTCGACTGCCTAAGCTATGAGAGAAAAAAGCATATTCATCATTAATAATGGCTGAAATGTCTGGCAAATCACATGATAATCCTTCACCGTCAGGTAATTCATCCCAATTACCATAGGTCATCCAGCAAAATGATTGTGCTACAGATAGCAGAATATCCTCTCTTTTTTCACCTAAATAAATGATGGGATCTGGACCTGTATCATTAGAAAACTTTTTCATTAAATCATTAATTTCAGCTCTTCTAAATGAATATTCTCCCGAGTTGTCATAGGCTAGTACTTGTTTTTCTTTTTCTGTTATTTCAGACCAGGTTAACTCATACAACATAAGCTCTTGGCTTCTGTCTTTACTTAAATAACGGTTGATTCGTAAGTTCCCTAATGGTTTATCAGGATTTTGACGGTCAGTTAATTTAATATTTTTATGCGTTTTTGTTGTGACTGTTAAATCCAGTTCTTTTGCTATTTTTTCAAAGAATTGTGTCGAATAGCCTGGCTTATGGTCTCCTACACCATGAACCATTAGAACTTTCATTTTTCCCTGTTCATTTTCTAAATGCGCATTTAGACCATTGAAACTTTCTCCCCAAACTTCACATCGTCTAAGGTCATCAGTTTCCTGTTTTTCCAAAAAAGCTTCGGTTATGCCTTTACCAAAGCTTGAGCAACCAGAAATAAATAGACTGATCGATACAACACTAATTATTTTTTTAAATTTCATGGCGCTTTCTATAATTCTATCTGTGATGAATATAATGCATTATGCTCTTTTTTCGATGGAAGCCCTATTCTTGCTCCCATTTTATTACAACATAATGTTCCTGCTGCACCTGCATACCTTAATACTTCTGGCCAATCGAGATCTAAAGCTACTGCTGTTGCAAATGCTCCATGAAAAGCATCCCCTGCCCCTGTTGTATCAATTGCTTTTGTTGGGAAAGCCTTAAGTTGCCCAGTTTCTATTCCTCGTTGCCAAATTAAGCCTTTATCACCAAGAGTAATAACAACGGACGGTGCTATTTTAGCTAATTGTTTTAAAGCTGTTTTGACGTCACCAGCATATTGGCAAGCAAATTTTTCTGAGGCAACTAAATAATCAACTTTATTAGCTAATTTTTCTGACCCTTCATGCAAAGAACCGGCATCAAGCACTGTTGGAATATCGTGAAAGTGATTGGAATTAATTAATGCTAGCGAGATGTGAGGTTCATGCCCATCAAATAAAATTACTTTAGGCTTTAGACGTGAAAAATCGATTGTATTTGAGGATAATGCAGTCGTTGAGCCTTTATAATTAATTAAGGCCCTTTTTCCATCTGGCTTAACAATAATGGTCGATAAGGGGGTTGGGTTTTTACCTTGAATAAGGCAATCAGTATTGACTGAATGTTGTTCAAATTCTTGATTGTGCTGATCTCCATAGAGATCATTCCCAAGATAACCAGCAAATGCGGACTTAAGCCCCAGTTTTGATACTGCAATTGCAGCATTTGCAGCAGGCCCTCCCCCGCAACTAATCAGCGCATCGGCGAAAACCTTTTCATCACTGCCTGGGTGCTTTGCTACTGAAAAGACAAGATCATAACTTGCATGTCCTACACAAAGCACATCAACATTTGTAGCCTCATTATTCATTTGTTATTAACGCCGCGCTCTTTTTTGTAACGCTGGTTTAAGTGATTTTTCAGCTTCCATTCCTACGAATTCCATTAGCATGGCTAATTCTTTGTTATTTAACTCATAAGAATCATGAGCTCTAACATTTTCGGGTAGTACTGCTGGTCCATATCGTACTCGCATTAAGCGACTGACCGTGACTCCTTGTGATTCCCATAAGCGTCTTACTAATCGATTCCGCCCTTCTTTAACAACAACATGAAACCACTTATTAGCGCCCTCACCTGAAAAAAACCGAATATCAGAAAACTGTGCTAAACCATCTTCTAGTTCAACGCCTGTTTTTAATAGTTCTATCGTTTCATCAGAAACTTCACCTAAAATTCGAACCGCATATTCCCGGTCGACTTCAGTGGATGGATGCATTAATCGATTAGCTAATTCACCATTATTTGTTAAAAGCAGTAAACCAGAGGTATTAATATCCAATCGACCTACTGAAATCCAGCGACCAATATCCAGTTTTGGTAATCGGGTGAATACAACGGGACGACCTTGAGGGTCTCTTCTTGTGACGACTTCACCGGTCGGCTTGTTATAAACTAAAACTCGCGTCTGTTGCTGAGTATACTTTTCCCAATTAACGACTCGGCCATTAACTTGAACTTGATCACCTGGTTTTAAGTGCTGGCCAGGCGTAACTTTGACACTATTGACCATTAAACGCCCTTCTTCTATCCAGCGTTCAATTTCTCTTCTCGAACCTAATCCACCACGAGCGAGCACTTTTTGAATACGTTCTCCTTTAGTCGTAGTATCGGTTTCTTGGGCACTATTGATTTTAGTGTCTTGTTTCTGAGCTGGGGTCGATGTTTTTGATTTCTTCACTTGATTGTTTTTCACTTAAGTTTTCTTCAGTAAAATCATAATTTACTTTTGGCTGAGTTACTGATGTTAACGGGTTGTTGGAGCTAAAATCCAATTCCTTTACTTCTTCTAGGGTTGGTAATTGCTCTAAGGATGATAGATTAAAATAGTCTAAGAACTGTTTTGTGGTGCCATATAAAGCAGGCCGACCAGGCACTTCTTTGTGCGCAATAATACGAATCCATTCCCGTTCCAGTAACGTACGGATAATACTTGAACTGACACCTACCCCTCTAATATCTTCAATATCGCCACGAGTAACAGGTTGTCGATAGGTGATAATTGACATTGTTTCCAATAGGGCTCGAGAATATCGGGGTGGTTTCTCTTCAAATAAACGAGATACCCAGTAAGCGTATGCCTCTTTAACTTGGAAACGGTAGCCACTGGCTAACTTTGCTAATCCAATAGGCCGACTTACATAGTCATTAACAATAGATTCTATAGCCGCTTGAATTGCAGGTAATTCAGGCTGCTCAATTTCTGGATACACTTTTTGAATTTGTTTGATTGTCATCGGCTTGTCTGCTGCGAACAAAATAGCCTCAACGATTCGTTTTGTATCCATATTTAATGTTGTTGGATCAATAAATTCACGTTCAATATCTGTGTTATTAAAGTCTGTTGTCTCTATGGGTAATTGAGGGGGCAACTCAATTGCTTTGTTACGCTTTTCAGTTAACTCGGCTTTTAATTTGTTGTTTAGACTGGCTTCAAGCTTTTTCTTGATTTCAGTCTCATACCTTGCTTTATACGCATCTTCGATTTGAACTTTAACTTTTTCTTCTATCTGTGCTTTTAACTGACTTGTTAATTGTGCTGTTAATTCAGATTCAATATCGGGCCTTAAATCAGCTTCAATTGTTTCTTTAAGATCACTGACAATTTTAGGTTTTAAATCCGCTTCTAATTGTGATTTTAACTCACCTTCTATCTGTGGTTTTATTTCTGCAATGAGTTCATTTCTTAATACTACTTTTTGTTCAGCATCTTGTTTTTCAACACTCTCAACTTTTAATTTGGTGTTTAAGCTGTCTTCATGGTGTTGTTTTATTTTAGCTTCATATTTTGATTGATACTCGGCCTCAATCTGTGCTTTTAGCTGACTTGTTAATTGTTCTGTTAGTTCAGATTCAATACTTGGTCTTAAATCAGCTTCAATTGTTTCTTTAAGTGCGCTCTCAATGCTGGGTTTAAATTCAGTTTCTAATTGTAATTTTATCTCACGCTCTAACTGTGGTTTTATTTCTGCAATCAATTCATTTCTCAACGTAGCTTTTTGCTCCGCATGATCAACTAAAGGCTTTTTTTTCCGAGGCTTACGTGGTTTTGTTACTTTCTCAACTTCAATTTCAACGTGTGCTAAATCAACCGCTTCCTTTGGCTCTAACTCTAATTCCTGTGAAGAATTCTGGCTGGCAGATTTCGAGGAGTCCTTCTTTGCTGAGTTCGAGGATGGCAAGAAACGAGACAACCACCCCTCCCTTGCCTTCTGTTCGGGTAAATAGCGCTGAGAAATCGAGGCTATCTGTCCCGTTAAGTTTTTCCAAAATGGCTGCCATTCGTTCACGGACTGAGAGGGGTTCCTTGGTTATTATATGGTGACTAAGTTGCTCAACACGATTAAGTACATCTTGAAATGCAAGTAGCAATTCATTTAAATCTATATCGGGAGGCGTTTGGTTTATTTCAACATCTGATACATCAATTAGTGTATCAAAAATATCACGTTCATACCTAGGTAAGAAATCGATCTCTTCCGCAACCTTTTTAATACATTCATATTCTTGTAACTTTCTTATTAAAAATGCTCTAGGATCATCCTCTTCATCTTCAGCATCTGGCTGCCGAGGTAATAACATTCTTGATTTAATTTCAGCCAGTAAAGCTGCCATCAACAAATATTCAGCCGCTAACTCCAGCTGCAACTCATTCATTAAGTCAATATAGCTGATATATTGCGTTGTAATATGAGCAATAGGAATATTGAGGATATCCAGATTTTGTTTTCTAATTAAATAGAGCAATAAATCTAGAGGTCCTTCAAATGTTGCTAAGCAGACTTCCAACGCATCGGGTGGAATATATAAGTCTTCAGGTAGTTCATTAAAAGGGTTACCATCAACCAATGCAATAGGCTGAATAGACTCTATTATCTTTTCCTCAATTACTGTTTCAACAGCCACTAGTTCTAGATACCAGCCAAGCTAAAAAAGAGTTTTTGAGCCATAAACATGGGGTAGCCTAATATGTAACTCAATCCACCTGACCACAATAATGCTAATAAAATGATAAACCCAAAGCGTTCAAAGCGGTTATATTGCCACGCCCATTTGTTAGGTAATATACCGCTTACTATACGGCTACCATCTAATGGAGGGATAGGTATTAAATTAATTAAAGCTAACACAAGATTAATTGATATACCCGCAATACCTGTATAAATTAGCGGTAATGAAATGATTTCAAGCTCAATCATCACCCCTGCCCTAGCAATTAAAGCCCAGCCTATTGCCATCAATAAATTTGCTAGAGGTCCTGCCACAGCAACTAATGCCATAGACTTTCTTGGGTTTTTAAAATTTCTAGCATCAACTGGCACAGGTTTAGCCCAACCAAAAATAAATCCAGTAAAAGACAATAACAGCAGGCCAGGAATAACAATAGTGCCTAACAAATCTATATGTTTAATAGGGTTAAGAGTTAAACGACCTAACATTGAAGCCGTTGGATCACCTTGTTTTTTCGCAACCCAGCCATGGGCAACTTCATGCACAGTAATCGCAAAAACAACAGGTAATATCCAGACAACAATACGCTGGATTAAAGACAGTTCATTCATCATGCTTTATACCTAGTTATCCAGCATCGGCGCAATACCAATACCTTGTCTAACAATTTCAATTTCACTATCTACACAACTAATAACCGTTGTTTCTTCTGGGTCTATAATCCCAAAATCGATAATTAAATCCACTTCATTCTCAAGTCGATCTCTAATATCATAAGGATCAGTTTCTGCATCTGTTTTGTTGGGTAATATTAACGAAGCACTGCATAAAGGCTCACCTAGTTCTTCAACAATCATTTGCGCTACGGTATTGTCGGGAATACGAATTCCAATCGTCTTCTTTTTTGGGTGCTGCAAACGTCGTGGCACTTCTTTTGTCGCATCCAGAATAAAAGTAAAAGCCCCTGGTGTGAGAGATTTAATAAGGCGGTAAGCATCATTATCAATTTTTGTAAAATGAGATACTTGCGTTAAATCATGGCAAATTAAAGTAAAGTCATGCTTTTCGGATAATTGACGGATTTGTCTGATTTTATCTAAGGCACGTTTATCACCAATATGACAGGCAATCGCATAGGATGAGTCAGTCGGCAAAACAACCACGCCACCCGCTTGTATAATCTCTACAGCTTGGTGGATAAGTCGTTTTTGAGGGTTTTCCGGGTGAACTTGAAAATATTGAGCCATCGGTTTGCAACAAAATGGATTAAACTAATCGACTATTGTAACCTATCTTTTCCATTATTCTTTCGACTTTAATCGTTAGGTTAAGATGATTCAATTTGAATCGCTTTTGCTAAGTTTCTACAGAGTCTAGGTCAATTGCTAGTTCAACTAAAAGTGGCTGGATTTCCAATACTGTCAAAGGCCGGCTAAATAAATAGCCCTGATACAAATCACAGTCCATTTTTTTTAAAAATTGTAATTGAGATTCTGTTTCAACGCCTTCAGCTACAAGCTCTAAATTAAGACTTTTGGCCAGTGAAATAATGGCGGAACAAATGGCTGCGTCTTCTTTATTGCTATCACAATAATCTATAAATGCTTTATCAATTTTTAAAGTATCAATAGGAAATTTCTTCAAGTAGCTCATTGAAGAATAGCCCGTACCGAAATCATCAATTGCAAATCTGATGCCTAATGTTTTTATTTTTTGCATCACAGCTATACATTTTTCAGTATTGTCGGCTAACACTGTTTCGGTTATTTCAAATTCCAAATAATGACCTTCAACCTGAAATTGAAGTAAAAGTTGTTTAACTTGTTGATCAAAATCGTTAACTAAAAAATCACGCCCAGAAATATTAACCGCAACATAAAATTGGCAAACATTTTGTTTTTTCCATTCTGCTATTTGTTCGCAAACTGTTGCTAACACCCATTGAGTCACCTCTTCCATTAAAGTTGACTCTTCCAATATGGGGATAAAAATAGCAGGTGAAATCAACCCTTCTTTAGGGTGATTCCAACGCAACAGAGCCTCCACACTTTGAATGTTATTGTCATGACAACTTACCTTTGGCTGATAAACCATGAAAAACTGTTCTTGCTCAAGGGCTAAGCGTAGTTCAGCTTCATAAAAGAACTTTTTGTTTATCTTTTCTTCCATTTCAGGCATAAAAAAACAAAATGTATTTCGACCTTCACTTTTTGCTGAATACAATGCCATATCTGCTTGCTGTACTAAATGTTCATGTTGTAAGTTTTCATGTGTGCTTTGTGTAACACCAATACTAGTGCGAATGGCCAGTTCAGTTCCTTGATAATTATAGGGTTCTCTAATATGACTTAAAATATCTTCCGCTTTTTGGATAATCGCTGATTGTTTTGATAAGCCGGTAAAAAGCATAATAAATTCATCACCGCCCCATCTGCAGATAATGTCCCCTTCTCTAATTACTTTATTTAGGCGTGCAGCAACTGTTTTCAATACAGAATCACCTGCTTTGTGCCCCAAATTATCATTGATACTTTTAAACTGATCCAAGTCTAAAAACATTAAAGTAACGGATGAATCGTGCCGACAAGCAAAATCAATTTCTTGCTGTAATTTTTTTACAAAAAAACTGCGGTTATATAGATTCGTCAAAGGATCATGATAAGCCAGCTGTGTCATTTTTTTTTGCAGCTTAATTTGTTGAGTAATATCCCTGATATGTAGATTAAACTCTTTAACCTGATGGTTATTTAGTACTACTTTAGTGATGGTAAGCTCGGCATTGAACTGAACCCCATGCATTCTTAGCAGAATAATTTTGTTATGGCGATCAAGTGACAAGCTGCTATCAATTGAAAAGTTTTTATCTAAATTTATTTTAAAATCTTTTTTCTGATCTCCGGGGACAAAATAATCAATAAAACTCCGCCCCTTAACTCGCTGTTGACTATAGCCGAAACATTTTTCTGCAGCGGGGTTAAACTCATGAATAATGCCGTGCCTATCAATACTAATAATACAATCAAGAGATGTAGATAAAATAGCATCTCTTCTTGATTCACTGGTTTTAAAAGAGTCTATAGCACATTCTCTTTGTGAAATTTCCTCATTGACACGAGAAAGTACATGATTGTATTGGTTTGCTATTTGGCCTGCTTCAGTAAAAGGTTCAACAGTGACAGGCTTGGAGAAATCACCTTCACGACTATGTATAGTCATTTCATTAAACAATTCAAGTGTTTCAGTTGTTGCACCATGCTCAGAAACATTCAAGCCCATCAGTTCGTCTTCTATGCTAACTCTTAATGGATGAAACAAGTTGATAACTTTTAAGCAACTAAAACTGATACAAAAGGAATATAAACCAACAACAGATATACCAATGAATTGAATTGATAATTGTTGTGAAAAATTTAACCCTGTTTCCCAGTTTTGATTATCTGAAAACAAAACCAGTGCAAGCGTTCCCCAAATACCGCAAAACAAATGTACTGGAATAACATTAATAGCATCATCAATGGTGTACTTTTCTAATATTCGCTCACCTAAAACGACCACTATCCCTGCAACAATTGCAATAATGACAGTTGCTGCAGGCAGCATCAAATGACAACCCGCAGTAATAGCAACCAAACCACCAAGCAAACCATTTATTGCAGATAGTACATCAACAGTCTGAGTGTATTTATATTTAACCACCATTGCGCTCAATGCACCAAAAATGGCAGCTAAGCATGTGTTAACAATAATCAATGGGATTTTTTCACTTACGGATAGAGTGCTTCCTGCATTAAAGCCGAACCAGCCAAACCACAGTAAAATCACACCTAAAACTGAAAAGGTTAGGTTACTACCTTGTATTTTACGTATACCATTTTCGAACCGACCTGTACGGGGACCAATGATAATAATTGCAGCTAATGCAACCCATCCACCTACAGAATGAACGACTGTTGAGCCAGCAAAATCAATAAAGCCCGCCTTACCCAGCCAGCCAGTATATTCTCCACCTAACAATCCAGACCAAGCCCAATGACCAACCACTGGGTAGATTAAAATAGAAGTAAGTGCAGAAACGAGCATGTAACCACTAAAGCTCATTCTTTCAGCAACAGCACCAGAAATAATGGTAATTGCAGTGCCACAAAACATCATTTGGAAAACGAAAAAAGCTAAGGTTTTGGGAGGAAACTTTCCATCAAAGAAAAAATCACTACTGCCAATTAAGCCGTTATAAGAAGAGCCGAACATAATGCCATAGCCGACCGCCCAAAAAATAGCGCCGCATAAACATAGGTCCATTAAATTCTTTATCGCAACATTAATGCTGTTTTTGCTTCTTACCAACCCTGTTTCAAGGCAAGTAAAACCTGCTTGCATAAGCAATACAAAGGCCGAAGCGATAACAATCCATATTACATCTTGCATACTATTTATAATGGGTTTATGTCGTTAGGCTATAACAAATATAGCCAGGAAATAATGAGAACACAGTTAATGTAAACATCAACATCAAGTAGGTCAATATACTAACCCACTTTGATTGGCTACATCATTATTGTATATAACTATGAGCAAAAAACAGCTTGATCATTTTCTAAAGTTGTCTTCATTCTGTTTCGCAAGGTTTGTTGACAGCAAAGATGCAGTCAACAAATACCATGGATGTATTCACGCTGTATCTTGAGGGACAGACTGGAAGTAAGCTACGGTTTGTATATAGCCAATTTCTTCTATTAAATACCAAAAACTATCTTTCAGATTCTTTTTTTGCGACTTTATCACGCAAATACACTGGCATTGCATTTTCAACAGCAACCGCTTGTTTGTTATTAAACCCAAGTACACCTAGTTGAGCAATTGCAGATGCTCTGGGTAAATGGTCTGGTTCAAAAGCTTGTAATAAATCACCTAGCCGATCAGAAAGTTGCTGTTGATAAACGCCCCAACCAGAACCAATACCTAAGCCCATTTTTTGTGGAAATAATATGTTTTCAGCTAGCGTAACAGCTTCTTCTCCAGTAAGCTCAGCATATCCTTGTGAATTCTTAAGATATGTTCCCCAAAATATCTCTCCCATACGCGCGTCCATAGCAACATAAGCACAATCATTTTGGCTATGATTAAAATAGTTTTGGGCAATAGCTGCAAGTGTTGATACCGGAACAACCGGCAAATCAGCACCAAAAGCTATACCTTGTATGACACCGGTTGAAATTCTAACGCCAGTAAATGAACCGGGACCACGACTAAATGCAAGAGCATCTAATTGTTGTGGTTTTAATTCCGCTTCAGCTAACAAGGAATCAATCATGGGTAGAATTAATTTGGTATGTTCTCTGGGTGCTATTTCAAAACGTTCTTCGGTATGACCATCAATAGTTAATGCGGCTGAGCAGGCTTCAGTGGATGTTTCTACAGCTAATAGTTTCAATTTTCTGGATCCGTATTCGTGGGTCTATTGTTATCAAAAAATTCCTTAACATCAGTGATGTCACGGCTGCGTTTCATAGCGGGTACACTGTTTAAAAACATATGACCATACGCTCTTTTTAGTAATCGAGGGTCACAAACCATTAAAACCCCTTTATCACTTACATCACGTATTAAACGCCCTACTCCCTGTCTTAAAGCGATGACAGCTGTTGGTAGTTGATGTTCAAAAAATGGATTTCTACCTTGTTTTTCCATAGCATCTAATCGAGCCTTTAAAACCGGTTCCCCAGGGGATGCAAAAGGTAATTTATCAATAATGACACAGGATAAAGCATCTCCTCTGACATCTACCCCTTCCCAAAAACTCGATGTAGCAAGTAAGATGGCATTGCCTTTCTGCTTAAATTCTTCTAATAACACGCCTTTTGCTTTAGTCCCTTGCACTAGTAATGGATAGTCAACTCTATCTTTTAATATATCAGCTGCAATATTTAAAGCACGATGACTTGTAAAAAGAAAAAAAGCCCTGCCTTGGCTAGCTTCTAAAACAGGAATGGCAAATTCAACAATTTTTTCAGTGGCATCACTTTCGGCGGGTTTTGGTAAGCCTTTAGGATGATAAAACAAAGACTGAGACTCAAAATCAAAGGGACTTCCCCAGCTTTTACTTTCAGTATCAAATAAACCAAGCCCTTTAGAAAAATGTGTGAAATTATTAGCCACACTTAAGGTAGCTGAAGTAAATATCCAGCTGGCTTTATGCTGAGACATAAATGATTTAAATTCAGCGGCAATATCTAACGGTGTTTTACTTAAGGTTAATGATTTACTGTGCGTTTCATACCAACGTATCCATTGCCCATCTTTCGAGTTAATTAAACTATCTAATAAGGACTCTAATGTTTCTACTCTATCGAAACAAGATTCTAGGGCTTTAGTACGCACAGAAGCTAATTCTAATTCATCTTTTAAGCGTTGCAACTGGTCTAGTACAGATGTTAAAGCAGCTGATATCTTTGGGTTTTCTTCAATATCTTTCCAGTCGCCTCGTCGTATTTCCATACCAAAAGCCAGGCGCAAGTCTTTAACTTCAAACTGCAAATCTTCACATGCAGTACGTAGGTTTGGCATATCTTTCGCATCTTTAAAATATTCTGCCAGGGTATCTGTTGCTAATTCGTTGAGCTGTTTAGCACTCACTGAGTGGCCTAGAAAATTTGAGGCAATTTCAGACAGTTGATGTGCTTCATCAATGATCACAACTTCTGCATTTGGCAATAACTCACCAAACCCTGTTTCGCGAATGGACCAGTCAGCACAGAGTAAGTGATGATTAACCACAATGATATCGGCTTCTTGCGCTCTTTTTCTGGCTTTAACCAAAAAGCAATCGGCATAATCTGTACATTCCTGGCCTACACAGTTGTCTGCATTTGAGGTTGCCTGCCCCCAAACAGGATCACCTTCAGCTACATCGGAAACTTCTGATATATCACCAATATTGGTACGTTTAGACCATGACTTTATTTGAGATAATGCCACCGCATCTTCTTTATTAAACCCAAAGCTTGTATTAAGTGCATTTTCTAAACGATAGATACACACATAATTAGCTCGACCTTTTAATAAGGCCGATTTAAAAGGGACATTAATTGCTTTACGAATAATAGGTAAATCTTTATTAAACAGTTGGTCTTGTAAGTTTTTAGTTCCTGTAGAGATAATGACTTTTTTTCTGGAAAAAATAGCGGGAGCTAGGTATGCAAAAGTTTTACCTGTGCCTGTACCTGCTTCAGCAATTAAATTTCGATTATCAGCAATTGCATTAGCAATAGAATCAGCCATTTCAAGTTGTGATGCTCTAGATGAATATCCAGGGATCACTTTTGATAAAGAGCCGTCATCATTAAAGAAAGATTCTATTTTAGTCATGGTTGGTAATTCATAATTTATTGTGCTGTAGACTACCATGAACACTTATTTCGTCAAGTGTTAGTGAATTAAGCAAGGTGCTTTTTAATAATTCAGATATACTTTTAGTCAACTTTATTAGTAGTAGTTAGCTATGGACTTTGACCAAGAGATAATTAACGATTTTTTAGAGGAGTATGAAGATGCTCAAATTGAAATCGAAAAAATAATTGCAAAGCTAGACCAAAGTCTGGATGAGGAAGTCCTTAAATCCTTGTTTAGAATTGTACATACAATCAAAGGCAACTTTTGCATGCTGCAATTAAACCCTTTGTCAGAAACCATACACACCCTTGAGGATCTTTTATCTCAGATCCGTGATAAAGAGCGTGAATTCATTCCCGGTCTATCATTGTTAATTAGTGTCACATTGGAGCAATGTAAGCAAATAACAAAACAGATTTTTATTGGTAAAAACAAAACAGATGCCATTGAAAATTTAACACAAGCGTATAAGGACTTATGTGTTTCGTCAGTAAAAGGCTTTAAACAATCTTTATTATCTACATTAATATTCATTGATGAAATGGGTGAATATGGTCATGACTATTCATCAAAAGCATTAATTGATTTTCTACATCAAGCAGAACAGCAAACTGAAACAAATAGCATTACTCCAATAAGCTCCGAAACCAATTCACCTAAAAAGGCAAAAGCTGATGAAGAGCTGGATTTCTTTTACCAATTAATAACACAAGTTGAAAGCTACTTTCCTTTCTGGAAAGGACGTAGTGACAAAATTTACAATCTTGTGAGTCAAATGAATGAGGCTTATGGCTACCCAGTAGATCCAAAGCAATTACAAGTCGCTGTTTATTTGCACGATATTGGGATGAGTTTTATTCCACCTCAACGAATATATATCGGAAAGGATTTAATAGAAAAAGACCGTAAAGTGATGCAATCTCATTGCGACCTAAGTTATCAATGGCTAAAATTAATTCCAGGCTGGGATGAGGCAGCGGTAATGATTAGCCAACATCACGAACGTTTTGACGGTAAAGGATACCCGCTAGGTTTGTCGCAAACAGATATTTGTAATGGTGCAAAATTACTGGCTATTGGCGATGCGTTTGCTTCAATTACTGGGCAAGAGAAAAAAGGGACACAAAAAAAACCTATCATGTTTGCTATTGCGGAGATTAATCAAGGTTCTGGTTTGCAGTTTGACCCTGACTGGGTTCAGGTTTTTAATCAGGTTATTCGCAACCTGAAATAACATTAAATGTTTTAAAAAACAACATATTACAAAGTTTATTTTAAGCTTGAAATAGCTGTCACAAAAAACTAGCAGCTTAAAGCTGATGGGTTAATGTAAAGTTAAATAACCAATGGTGCTAATATTATGAATATATCAAATGAAACAAAGAAAACAATTCAAATCATAGCGCTAGTTATGGCCATTTGTTTTGTTGTTTATATTAATTCTACCGCTTCAATGAGTATGGGTGATTTTTCAGGCAATGGAAGGTAGAAACAATATGTTGATTTAGATCACTAAATGGCATCTGCCTTTAATTTAGCTTCTTTAGCACCATAATAATTTTTCTGTTGTTTCCGTGCTTCACTAATTAATAGCCAGCTTTGTTTTTTTAAAGTGGTATCAGATGCTGATAATAAAGCCGCTTTTTTTGCCAGGTCCTCAGCTAACCTAGGCTTTGACTGTTTAAGACGTAATTGAGCCAATTTATAAGTTAATGTTGGGTTTCTGGAATCAATTCGTAATGCACGTTCAATCGTTGCAACGGCAGAATCAAGATCCCCTGCTCTAGTATGATTATCTGCATCTGTAATCAAAGCAATACTTGCTGCAGATAAAGGTTTTCTAATAAAAGCAGGTTCATTATTAATAACCACACTACTTTTTGATTTTTGTTCTTCCCCTACAGGTAGCTCAGGTTTATCAATTTCTCTGACTTTTGTTTGTCGTTTAAACTCATTATCAGATGTACCAATACTTTTGTTGTTATTTGATTGATACGGATTGGTAGCAGACGGGGCGCCATAGATAGGTGCAGGAGGCTGGTATGTACTACAACCAGCCAATACAAATAATATAAGACTTAATAAAAGCTTTTTAAGTATTTCTATACTAGAAAAGCTCAATTTCATCCTCATGCTCATCATCAGCTATAGCGGCTAAGCGCACTGCTTCATCAATACCCTTTCCTTGTATGATTGCATCAAACATCGCCTTTTCAGATTCCATCGTGTACCGGCTACGTATCTCTGTTTGAAATTTTTTCCATTCGCTTGGATTGTATAGCCGTTGAGGGCTTTCAACTAATTCACTTAATCCCTTTAGGCTTGCAGAAACGTGAGAAAGCGACTGCTGAAGGCGATCATAAAACTGAAAAGCAACAATAGAGGACTGTATTTTTTTACTAGATTGTAAACAATGCTCCTGTGCTTCGTCTTTTTCAGGGCTTGGTTCTAATGAATTTAATATTCCATTAATTGAATCCACATGATCAACAAGAGAAGTAAATGATTCGGTTAGGGTGTTTACCGATGCATCCCCTTCTCTCATATTGCATTCAACTTGCGTTACTGAAACAGTCAATAATTTAACGGTTTCCCTCACCTGACTCCAGTCTAAGTCAGGTTGGTTTGAATCTGATTGCGTCATAGCTTGCTATCCTTGGAAACCCACTGCTTGTGGGATAAGGTTAAAGGTTCAGTAAGCGAACCCTGTAAATTCGCATAAAATTATAGCAAAAAACATACTTTTTAAATGTATTTGTTTCTTATAACTAGCGACTTTAAAGCCGTGTTATAATTTAAGGAAAAGGAAACATATGAACATCAATACCTTACATATAACAATGCCATTTAATATTATTCGTGTTTTTTTTATTTCAGCATTTATAATATTTTCATTAAATGGGTGTGACAGTGACAAAAAGTCCACTGCCAGCCCAATCAAGCAAGCCGTTCAAAAATATAGTACAGATACAACTCTTAAAGGAAGAGTGGGTAATAAAAGGGGCGCAATTAATTCAGGTATCATTAAGGCAAAGGACTCAAATGGGAAAGTCGTTGCAACAACTGAATTACAAAATAGCAACAAATACACATTAACAATACCTGCAGCGACTGAATTACCACTTGTTTTAACTTTTCAGGCAGATAAAAGTAGTCCTGCAAAAGACAATTTAATATCTGTTGTTATTTATACTAGCTTAAAAAAGTTTGATATTAATGATCTAACAACTTCAATTGCTAAAAAAGCAAAAAAAATGGGTGGTTATAACCATAGAAATATGTCTATGGCTGCTGATAGTAGCGTAGGTATTCCAGATTCAAATAAAACCTCTACAGGTTTTCGTGGTGACCCTACTGCTCAGTATGGTGGTTGGCACTAATTCTGTGCTAAAAGTCTTCTTTAGTAAGTTCCCAGTTTTTGCTCCTTAAGGCGCTTATTTAACTGTCTAATAGCCTGCAACTTTTGCAATGATTTATTTTTAATTATGCGACAGTTGCGGGGTTTTTCTATAGCCAGCTTTAATATGGCTGAATGAACATCTTTTTCAATAATTTTAAATCAAGGTAACCAATGCGTCACTGTGGAATTATTTTCTTGTTACCCTATCTATTGTTGACCTATAACAATAGCTTTGCGTATCAACAAATCGCCAAAACTGAAGAATCCTTTTTAGGTTTGGTAGAACCTTTTTGCCCTGAATCCGCAATGCCTGAGTGGCGAAAAGCTTACCAAATTGAAAATGTTGATATTGCGCCCTCTCCAATTTGCAACCCCGACAATCCTTTCAACATTGCTGCTTTTGTAAATGGAACCAATAATGTATCCATGGCCACGATGATGAGCACACAGCTTTCGCCTGATACATTGATTAAATCAAATGATATTGATGGTGACGGAGATCCTGATGAAATCCATATTCGTCTGGAAGTGATTGAACTGAATGGTTTTTCACCTGATTTAAAAGACCCTATTACAACATTTAACATAGCACCCGGTATTCAGCCTGGTTTTTGGGCATTTGCACCAAAAAGTCGCGGCATGTCTAATGAAAGTTTTGCCAGCACAAAAGCTAACCCATTATTACGTCTGCCCTCACCTTCTATCCGTGTCGAACAAGGCGATAAAATCATTGTTACACTGGAAAATTCACATTATTTTCCACATAGTATTCATTTTCATGGCGTGGACCATCCCTTTCAAAAGAAAAATGGTGAAGGTAACGATGGCGTCCCTCAAACCAGCAATAAGCTCACTATGCCTGGAAAGGTTGTTTCTTATGAACTAACCCCCAGACAAACAGGCACAATGGTTTACCATTGTCATGTACAGGCACACACTCATATTTTAATGGGCTTGATTGGGATGTTTATTGTTGAAGAAAACCGTCCTAATAATTGGGTGCAAACATTTAATATAGGTGCGGGCTTTGTTAGGCATTCTTCAGAGGCTGTTAAAGAAAAATACAGTCAAGAATACGATCTCCAATATCAGGATATTGATAGAGAATTACATAATATAATTCAAAAAGGCAATGATTCAAGACTGCTAGCTAAAGCCTTTAATCGCGACTACAACATCACAGAAAGAACGCCTGATTATTTTATTTTAAACGGACGATCGTTTCCCTACACACTGAGAGAATCTTTAATCGTCATCAAACCGGAAGAAAAAATAAAGCTTCGGGTTTTCAATGCGGGTGACCAGCAACTTGCCTTGCATACACATGGATTCAAACCGACGGCCACGCATTTTGATGGCGTAAAACTAAAGCCTGAGGCGCAAATTCAGCGTGATGTCTTTACACTAGGGCCAGCGCAACGTGCTGACCTTGAGTTGTACGCGCATGATGATGGTTTAAATAATATGGGAGCAGGTATCTGGACATACCATGACCATAATGAGCTAGGCGTGACTACCGATGGTATATATCCAGGCGGACATATCAGTAGTGTTGTTTTTGAGTCTTTTCTGGGCCCAGAGGGCATGCCTAAGCTTCAAGGTGTTGATGTCAGTCCTTTTTTTACCAAAGAATTTTATCAAAAGAAATACCCTATTTGGTCTTTATCAGATGAGAATCAGCTGTATGGAAATATAGCTGAAAAATCGAGTGATAAAGTGGCGGAAGATGACAGCCAACCTGCATTTGATAACAAACAAATTATTATTCTGGTTCTGCAAATATTACTTTTGCTCATTACCATTTACTTTTTAAGAAAACACACTACAAAGTGATGACTAAAAAACCATTCAAAACATTTTCCACCGGAACCTTGGTTGCAGTTGGTTTAAGTATCAATAGTTTATATTCAAATGTAATTGCAGAAGAAAACCCTTTTGATAAAGTAGAACAGCAGCCATCATCACCTGCTAAAAAACACAAACAGCCGATGGAAATGAGCTGTGGCAGCAATATGCGTATGGATATGAAAGGCATGGTGATGCATGAAAATAAAACCGAATTACCTAAGGATTGTGCAGAAGTTTCAGAAGACATCACTATAAAAGTCCAGGCAGGTATAGAATTCGCAAAACAATACCCGGGAACAGTTTTTGGATTTAATGAACATCAGTGGCAAGTTAAGCCCTGTAGTCGCATAACCGTAGAATTTGAAAATAAAGATGATATTCGCCATCAATGGATGATTCATGGCCTGCCTAAATACCTTTATCCAAAAGGTATGTTTCATATTGAGGTAAATGGCGTGGAAAAGAAAACGGGGACTTTTATTGTGCCCAGTAGCAATTATACCTATTTGGTACATTGTGATATTTCACAGCATATGGAAAAAGGCATGAAAGCACAGCTTAAAGTCGGCAATGGACGAGGTGATTTGCCAAGTATTCCTGGTATCTCAGATCCAACATTCAAAGGATCGCTGTAAATAAATTTCAAGAATGGCGTAAAGCTCACTCTTGTGGCTTATGTTTAGGAACAAGGGTTCAATAATCCCAAGAATTATTAAACCCTCGTTCCTAAGGTTTTATACTGCTTTTGCTAGCATTCCTTCTAATTCACCTTTGCCATGAAGGTCCATAATTATGTCACAGCCACCCACAAGCTCACCTTTTATATAAAGTTGTGGGTATGTTGGCCAGTTTGAATACTCTTTTAACGCTTCTCTTACTTCTTGATCTTCAAATATGTTGATATACATAAATTGTGCTTTACACGCTTTTAATGCTTGTACCACTTGAGATGAAAATCCGCACTGTGGAAAATCAGGCGTACCTTTCATATATAAAACAACAGAATGACTACCCAACTGGTCTTTGATTCTCTCAACAACTTCCATTACAACACCTTAAATATTAATATTAAAAACCCAGCAATTTTATCAAGTTTTAAGCACGATAAATACCTCAATTTTAAATTGATTACTAAAACATGCTTGCCTGAAACTGTGTAGTAGATATAATGGAAAGTTTTTCGCTTAAAAGCATTTATTAAAGAACAATGACTAGCCATATCATGCCAACCTATGGACGATTACCTGTCACCTTTGAAAGGGGTGAAGGCGTCTGGTTATGGGATCAATCTAACAAGCGCTATCTAGACGCTTTATCAGGTATTGCAGTTTGTAATCTTGGTCATGCACACCCTGCTATTCACCAGGCGATTAGCGAGCAAAGTAAAACCTTGTTACACACATCGAACCTCTATGGGATTGCTTCTCAAGAAAAACTAGCAGACGCACTAACCAGCAAAAGCGCAATGGATAATGTGTTTTTCTGTAATTCAGGTGCTGAAGCTAACGAAGCAGCGATTAAAATTGCCCGCTTATATGGACACCAACAAGGAATTGATAAGCCTTGTATTTTAGTGATGGAAAAGAGTTTTCATGGCCGCACCATGGGTACAATAAGCGCAACTGGAAATGCAAAGGTTCAAGATGGCTTCTGGCCACTCCTTGAAGGCTTCTCACACGTGCCTTTTAATGACATAACAGCCATTAAAAAAACCATTTCAGACAGTAACATTGTTGCGATTATGGTCGAGCCGGTTCAGGGTGAAGGTGGCGTACACATTCCAGACTCGGATTATCTTAATCAAATTCGAAGCCTATGTGATCAGCATGATTTATTAATGATACTTGATGAGGTACAAACAGGTATTGGCCGAACAGGAAAATTCCTAGCCTATCAACATAACGATATTGTGCCCGATGTCTGTACTTTAGCCAAAGGCTTAGGTAATGGCGTACCCATAGGAGCCTGCTTAGCCAAAGGTAAAGCGGCATCCATTTTAACAGCGGGGAAACATGGATCAACATTTGGCGGCAACCCTTTATCATGTAGCGCAGCCTTGGCAGTCATTGATACCTTAGATAGTGAAGCAATCATTGAACAAGTTGAAACCAAAGGTAAACAAATTTGTACCAGCCTTGCTAATAAATTAGAGGGTAATATTGCCGTATCCAATATCAGAAACAAAGGTTTGATGATAGGGATCGATTTAAGCATGACCTGTACGGATTTAGTTGCAATAGCTCTGGATCATGGCTTATTGATTAATGTCACTGCCGACAAAACCATACGATTACTGCCTCCGCTTATTATCGATTCGGAACAAATTGAATTATTGACGGACACCTTATCTTTAATTATTAAAAAATTCACACAAAATTTTGAAAATGACGCAACCTAGACACTTTATTAGCTTGCTGGACTTATCAACTGATGAACTCCGTTCTCTAATCAGTCGAGCATCTGAATTAAAAAACAACCGTGACCCTGAATTTCAGCCTTTAAAAGGTCAAGTTCTGGCAATGATCTTTGAAAAATCATCGACACGTACTCGTATCTCTTTTGAGTCAGGCATGACTCATTTTGGCGGAAGTGCATTATTCTTATCACCAAGAGACACTCAGCTTGGCCGAGGGGAACCATTAGAAGATAGTGCGAAAGTTATTTCCAGCATGGTTGATGGCATTATGCTGCGCACCTTTTCTCATGAAACGGTAACCACCTTTGCCAAGTATTCCAGTGTCCCAGTCATCAATGGGCTAACTGATTTATTACATCCTTGTCAGTTATTAGCTGATATGCAGGCTTTTTCTGAGCATCGTGGTGATATACAAGGAAAGACTGTTACCTGGGTGGGGGACGGTAACAATATGTGCCACTCTTATATCAATGCGGCTCGTGTCTTGGATTTTAAATTAAACATAGCCTGTCCAAACGGTTATCTTCCAAACCAGGCAATTGTTGATGCAGCGGGAGATCGGGTGTCGATTTTTGATAATACCAATCAAGCGGCTATAAACTCTGACTTAATTGTGACAGATGTATGGGCAAGCATGGGGCAAGAAGAAGAGCAGAAAAAACGTGAACTAGCCTTCAAAGATTTTCAAGTAACGGCTGCTACAATGGATAGTGCTAATAATGATGCTATATTCATGCATTGCCTTCCTGCTCACCGAGGAGAAGAAGTCAGCGCTGAAGTCATTGATGGTCCTCAAAGTGTTGTTTTTGATGCCGCAGAAAATCGGCTGCATGCACAAAAGGCACTACTTGAATTTTTACTAAGTAAGGGAGATGGAAACAAATAATCACCCAATCTTGCTGGTCTTTTTGTCCGCCTACAGTCGTGTAGCAAAGTTGCGTAGCACACGGATGTGCAAGTGTCGCTCGAAGCAGGATGCTGGTTGCGACCGTAGCCTGCTATGCGCCTCTTGCTACACGACTGAAGACAAACAAAAACCCTGCCCAATAATGGATGATTATTTATTTCCAGCTCCCTAAGTAATTATTCATATAGAAAAAAATTTAATTTATATTCTATAGTGGATTAAATTCCACATTACAAAATAAAGGCTCAATAGTGAAAAAAATTGTAACCGTCTTTTTTATATTTATCAGTTTTGCATCAATTGTTAATGCAAAAACAATATATGTTACTGACAGTATTAAATACACACTGAGAAGCAGCGAAAGTAATCGCAGTAAAATTCTTAGAATGCTGCCGAGTGGCACGGCACTGACTATTCTTAGTGAAAATAGTGGCTCAGGATACAGTAAGGTTCGTACAGGTAGTGGTACTGAGGGGTATGTTTTAAGCAGACATACTCAAAACAAACCCGTTAGCCTTTGGTATTTAAACAAAGCCAATAAAAAACTGGCAACATTGCAGCAAAAGTTTGACCTTGCTAAACAAGAATTAAATCAGTTGGTTGGTAATAACGATCAAGCACTAACCTCAAATAAGAGCCTAACTCAAGAACGCGATACGCTCAGCAAAGAATTGAATGACTTGCGCCAAACGGCTGCCAATGCGGTTCAATTAAAACATCAAAGAGATCAGCTACAAGAAAGAGTTATTTCTGTTGAGCGTGAACTTCAACAAGTAAAACGTGAAAACCAAACCTTAGAAGACAGTACTAATCAAGACTGGTTTTTATATGGCGGCATACTGTCTTTATTTGGTGTTATTTTAGGCTTTATACTGCCCAAATTAGGCTGGCGTACCAAGAAAAGCAACTGGGATACTTTTTAATAGCCCGTTATACTTCACGCGGTCGGCAGTACCACCCTACTTCATTTTTTAATTTTTACATTTTTTAGGAAAATTTTTCATGGCAAATTCAGGTGATAAAAACACCCGTACATTTTCATCTTTAGTTGTAGACGGCATGGAACGTGCACCAAGTCGTGCGATGCTGCATGCAGTTGGTTTTAAAAATGAAGATTTCAAAAAGCCACAAATTGGTATTGCATCAACATGGAGCATGGTGACTCCTTGTAATATGCATATCAATAATCTTGCTGATGATGCCGCCAAAGGTGTTGATGATGCAAATGGTAAAGCTGTTATTTTTAACACCATTACAATTTCTGACGGTATCTCTATGGGTACTGAGGGAATGAAATACTCACTGGTGTCGCGTGAAGTGATTGCCGATTCGATTGAAACAGTTGTTGGATGCCAAGGCTTTGACGGCGTTGTTGCAATTGGTGGCTGTGATAAAAACATGCCCGGCTGTATGATTGCGATTTCCAGACTTAATCGACCTGCCATTTTTGTTTATGGTGGAACAATCCTGCCTGGCTGCCATAAAGAAAAGAAACTAGATGTGGTTTCTGTATTTGAAGCAGTTGGTGCTAGAGCTAACAATAAAATTGATGATGCTGAACTAGAAGCGATTGAACAAAAAGCGATTCCAGGTGCGGGTTCTTGTGGCGGCATGTACACGGCTAACACTATGGCATCAGCTATTGAAGCATTAGGCATGAGCTTACCAAACAGCTCAGCACAAGCCGCTGTTTCTGAAGATAAGCGTATAGACTGCGAGCGCGCAGGTGCTGCGGTTTTAGAATTATTAAAAAATGATATCAAACCCAGCGATATCATGACCAAAGCAGCCTTTGAAAATGCAATTACCATTGTGATTGCATTAGGCGGATCAACCAATGCCGTTCTACATATCATAGCGATGGCGAATGCGAGTAAAGTAGATATTACACTAGATGACTTTACTCGTATTGGTGCACGTGTTCCTATGCTGGCTGATTTAAAGCCCAGTGGACGTTATCAAATGGCTGAATTGATTGAAATCGGTGGCATTCAGCCATTGATGAAAATTTTATTAGACCAAGGTTTGTTACATGGCGATTGCCTAACTGTCACAGGTAAAACCTTAGCTGAGAATCTAGCCGATGTTAAACCTTATCCTGACGGTCAAGATATGATTCGTTCTATGGATAACCCTATCAAAAAAGATAGCCATTTAGCTGTTTTATATGGCAACCTTGCTACAGAAGGCTCTGTTGCTAAAATCACAGGGAAAGAAGGCTTAGTATTTACAGGGTCTGCAAAAGTATTTGATGCAGAAGAACAAGCACTACAAAGCATTTTAAATGGCGACATTACAAAAGGTGACGTGATTGTTATACGTTACGAAGGCCCACAAGGCGGCCCTGGCATGCGAGAAATGCTCTCCCCTACCTCTGCGGTTATGGGAAAAGGATTAGGTCAGGATGTAGCTCTAATTACTGACGGACGTTTCTCAGGTGGAACACATGGTTTTGTTGTTGGCCATATCACACCAGAAGCTCATGTTGGTGGTGCTCTAGCTATTGTAGAAAATGGTGACCAAATAACTATTGATGCAGAAAGCAAAGCACTGACTTTACATGTTGATGAGCATGAAATCGCAAGACGTTTAGAAAAATGGCAACAACCTGAACCTAAGTATACTAGAGGCGTTTTATCTAAATATGCTAAGTTAGTTAGCTCGGCATCAACAGGCGCT
>ENA-OSET01001496-OSET01001496.1-sediment-metagenome-genome-assembly--contig:-NODE-1496-length-24208-cov-9.939870_pt1 | contig 24208 bp, 9 predicted proteins | sample MGYA00237882_ERZ534229 | MGnify/ENA primary metagenome ERZ534229 (study PRJEB26408, sample SAMN06266212) | sediment metagenome | isolation source: Hudson Canyon methane seep mesocosm | place: USA:Hudson... | reverse complement strand
TAAAGTACGGAATTCCATTTCTGTCCAAGTCTCAGTCATAGTTACTAAAATAATGAAATTTTACAGCCTTATCTCAGACTTGTGTGTAAGGAGATGAGTTGAATGTGATGCTGGCTATTATGTGCCTGACGATATCTATGCTGATATTCAAGAACATACCGCTTATAAGGAACTTAGAAAACTGTTTGCCTGTGAAAAAGAAGGCTTAGAGAGTTTACTGTTAATGCTTGGTGAGAGTACGGAATATGCCATTGGTGTTATAGACTTTAGCTTAGAAGAGCTATTGCAATTTTCTGAAGTAATTACTGATGATATAGGGCTCGCTGGTTGGGTATTATTAGCTAATAAAAATGTCAGAGATCTATTGCGTCAGTCAGTCGGGTCTGAAAACAATCCTTTAAAGCCAATTTTAAAATCTTTATCAGAGGAGTGTTACCCAACCATTTTAAATAATTTAAGACTATTTCATGAGCAAGCTAGTATTAATGAAAAGTCAAAGGTTATAAAACTTTTTAATGCTTATTTAACGTTATTTTCGCAATCTCAAAATGCTCTTGAATTATTGCAGAATACAAAACTGTTAAACCAAGAAGGGAGGTGGGTTCTTGCTGAGCAGCTTTGTGTTGATATTGAAGGAATTGATGATAGTTCACTACTTAACAGGGAGCAGTCTAGTTGTTTGGGAGCAATAATTCACTCTGGGAAACAGGTGCGAACAACAAATAATCATAGTTTTGTTGTTAGTGACAGCATGTTGTTACAAAGTACTCCTAATACATTAAAAACCTACTTTAAAGATTGGGAAGGGCTTGTTGAAAATGAATTAATTGGTTTTTTTATTAGCTTGCTTGGTAGCCAAGTTGAAATAGAGGAAGTTGCAGAAGGGTTCTTAGGTAATCGTAGTGTTGAAGGTGTTCGCAATAAAATAAGTTGGCTAGCTAGTCATGGAGATGGGCAAAATACGCCGTTATTTAATGGTTTTAATCAACATGAATCTATAAAACAGATGACATTTTTAATTCATGTGGAAGATAGTGATTCTATTAAAGTGAGTTCAATTTTTAACGAGCCTATTGTTGTTAGTCTACATAGCAAACCTCGCACAATTATTATTAATCATAATTTTTCCAGTCAATATGAAATATCATTTCAACTACGAAAATTAAATTTTAGCGACTGGTCTGAAAGTGACTTGTCATTTCTATTAAAAAATAGCGCAGCGTTTATTTTAAAAACAGTTTATGAGCAGTCAAGCGAGCTAGAAAAAATATGGGCTGATTTAGGTGAATCAGATCAACTTGATATTGCAGTTGCTAGAGGGCTGATACTGGATGAATTGCCTGCTAATTTAAGGCAGTTGGCTTTGCAGCGGAGTGATATTCAAAAATCTTTACAACACTATCAGAATGCAAAAGCGCTAAGAAAAGAGCTTGAAATTACGCAAGGTGAAACAGGTGAGGCAGATAAAAATATTAAACTTGCATTGGAAGAAATGCAAAATGCTTTAATTAAAGATGAGGAAACACAGCAGGCTGTACTAGGGGCTATAAAAAGTAAAATAGCAAACCATCAGTATCAGAAATATAGTGTGCCTTTTGAATTATTTCAAAATGCAGATGATGCTGTTTTTGAGTATGCAGAAATGCAAGCTTACCCAGATGTATTACGAGTATTCGGCGAAAATGTAATAGAGGGACAGCAATCTCAATATCATGTTTTGTATGATGAAAATACTTTATTGTTCATTCATTGGGGGAGGGCAATAAATTATTTTCGTGGTAGTGAAGGTTTCCCAGGGAAAGAGCGTGGGTTTCATCGTGATTTAGAAAAAATGTTGTTAATGAATACCTCGGACAAGCAGGCTGAAGACCAAGTAACTGGGAAGTTTGGTTTGGGTTTTAAGAGTGTTTATCTCGTTTCTGATAGACCGAAAATTTTAAGTGGCCGTCTAGGTGTGGAAGTTTTTGCAGCGATGTTACCTAACTCTTTGAGGGAAAATGATCGTAAGCGACTAAAAAGTAAAATTGAGCAGTTATCTAACACAAACTTGACAGCTACCGCTATAGAATTACCTCTAACAGAAACGGAGGGTCAGGAGTGTGTTCTTCGGAAATTTGATTATTATGCAGGCATATTGGTTGTATTTAGTAAGGCAATTAAACGCATTATATTTAATCAAGATAGAGCCGTCACTTGGTCGGAAAAATGTATTTTTGAAGAGCTACCTGAGGTTAGAGTAGGTTGTCTATCGTTAGCAGAAAAAAAGACGAAAGCGCTTAAGTTTGTTTTTACAGAAGAAGAGCAAAAATATGATTTGTTGTTTGCTTTTGGGGCCAATGGATTTGAGAAATTTCCATACAAAATCGAGCAGGAAGTTTTACCTAAAATTTGGATTTTAGCACCAACACATGATGAATCATCAATTGGTTTTTTGATTAATGCTGGTTTTGATGTGGATATGGGTAGAATGCAATTAGCTCATGAAAGTAATAAAAATGAGCGCATTGTTCTTCAAATGGGGAGAAGTTTAGCTCATGTTTGTGAACAGTTGGATGCAATGATTAATGATGACTGGGCAATAGTGAGAGAACAGTTCGATTTAGCAGCGGATGTTACACCTTATAAGTTTTGGCGTTCATTTTGGTTGGTTTTGATTAGCTCTTGGGTACGTAAAGACGATAACAAAGTTCATCAGTTAGTTAGAAATATGCTGACATTACCCAGCTCTTCATTTATCAGGTTATTATCTAAGAAATCATTACTACCTAATGGTTTATGGAATGATTTTCAGATGTTAGTGAGCTTGCCGACTATAAAATACACATTGAAAGGCGTTCTAGGCCAAGATAAGTTTTTTAACCAAGTGCAGGGGCAGTTGGCTAACTGTGCGCAAGCTGAAGAATTAATTCATGAGAAAGTGCAGGATGAGTTGTTTAAACTATTATCAGAAGACGACTGTAAAACTTTAGGATGGCTTACATTTGATTTAGTGACTCTCGCTGAAAAATCAATTTTAAATAAAAAAGTTAGTCTTCAATTGGGATCATTGTGGGGGGACTTATTAAGTATTGATCTGCTTGATGAGTTGAGTAAAACTGAGGCGCTAAAAAAAGAACATCAACATTTAGAAAAATTTCTGTCGACGGTTACATTCTTAAATTACGATCAGCAATTTAAGCAGGTATCTGATTTGTTAGATAGTCAGTATGCTGATGATGAAGAGAAGCTGAGGGCTGCATTTGCACCAAATTCGAATATTTTGAGCAAGGAATATGACAAGAAGGGGGCTGAATTTTTTCGTTTTTCTCGTAAGAAGATTAAAGCAACTCTTGAGCAAATGGAGCAATGGGCTATAAATGCTCCTGATCTAAAGAAACAGGTTGCTGTATTGGCTTATTTGTTAAAAGGAGATAGAAATGATGAGTTAGCTGATAAATTAAGAAATCAACCAAAGGGTACTTGGCTAAAAGACTTGAGTGAGCAGTCAGAGCATTTTAATGGTTGGTTGAAATCGGATGTAACTAAGGTTTTAAAGCGAAAATTAGCTACTGATGAAGAAATGGATCGTCTTAATATTAATATGGAAGAGGATATTGAAGAATCATTAAACCCTGAAATAGTACTTACTAATGTTTATAACTGGTGGCTACAAAATAAGGAAACGTACCTGAACAAATACAATCGAACTATTTATCCCTCTGGTATTTTTCCTGATTTAATTAATAGTGATGAATCGGTTGATCGTGATGGTTGGATGACATTGTTATTTTTAGGGTCTCTCAATACCATGGGACGAACTAAAGATGCTCAGCATCGTGAAGCTATTAGGCATTTTAAGGATAAGGGCTGGTGGGATGTTTTTATTCAAGCTGAACCTCAGGAAACACCTGAAAAATGGATGCATGTTTTAGATGAATATTTGAAAGATCAATTTTATGGTAGTCAATATGAGTCTTGGATGATGCGTTTTGTGACTATTTATCGATTTGCTCGTTGGCTGGATGAGTACGCATATTCATGGTTAGCAATAAAGCAGCAATCAACAAAATTTTCTTTAGACGATGTGTTAAACACTACTACAAGTCAGGTTCATGCTGGTGGTGGAATTAGTGCGCCTGTACTTTCTAGGACGTTAGGAATTGGTGCTAACTTTATTTTGCGTGAGTTAGTACGTCATAATGTATTAAACAGTGCTTCGGCTATTATAAGTAGTGAACACTGTTTTGTTGCACATAAGCGTGTAAGAGAATTACTTAATAAGCTGGAGATGAATTTAGATGAAAATGTGGCGAGTAGTAGTCAATCACAAGATATTTACAAATTTATTTCCCATTATTTAGGTAAAGATCAGGCAACATTTGATTTTAGTTTTGATATTCCTTTTCAATTTATTGCTAGGGATATATCGCTTCAGGAGCAATTATTTTGCAATACTTCTATTGAATCAAATTTTGTTATCAATAATGGGCTAATGAAGGCTCCTGCTTGGGCTTGGGATTTACTAGATAATATTCCATTTTATGTTGCTTTGGTAAAAGACAATCATTTAACTGAACCTGTTGTAGGCTATGAGCTAAATGATCCAGACGGCATTGTTCTATTCGAATTGGAATTAGCATGGGAGCAAGATAAAGTAGGTGTGATTATTGATGATGAATATGAGTTCTGGGAAGAAATTCAGAAGGCACAGGAGTTTGGTTGGCAGGTATTCACGATTGATGAACTTAAAGATGAGGATGAGTTGGTCCGTTTTTTATCCTGTTTTAATCGATAAGGAGACAGTGATCTATGTGTAATAAAGGTGATAAAGTAAAACATCAACAGTTTGGTGTTGGTACTGTAAGGTTGGTTGAAGAGCAAACATTTATTATTCGTTTTGACCATGGGATTGAAGAGTGTTTGAAAACTGATGTAACAAAAAGTCAAGCTGTTGAACAATCGATAAATGCTTTAAAATTCGATAACCCAAATGAAGTCGTTGTACGTTGTCAGGCAGCTGCTATTCAATCTGTTAATGATAATTGGGGGGTGTTTTCAAAATCATTGATTAAATTGCTACCTCATCAGTTATGGGTTTGTCACCGTGTACTTAGACAGTGGCCAACAAATTATTTAGTCGCTGATGACGTGGGTTTGGGAAAGACTATTGAAGCGGGGTTAATTCTTTGGCCATTATTATCTAAGGGCTTAGTTAAGCGTCTACTAATTCTAGCACCTGCTGGATTGGTTGATCAGTGGCAATATCGTTTACGGGAAATGTTTGATATTCGGCTAACTGTTTATAGTCCTGAATTAGATAAGCCAAAATCTGACTATTGGAATACTCACCCATTAGTTATTGCATCATTACCTACCTTAAGGAAAGATGTTAATGGTCGGCATGAAAGAATTTTACAAGCTCAGGATTGGGATTTGTTGATGGTTGATGAAGCGCATCATTTAAATGCTTTGGAAACTCAGGGAGCAACGTTAGGGTATCGTTTTGTTCAGCGGTTGATTGAACAGAATAAGTTTAAGTCAAAAATATTTTTTACGGGTACACCGCATCGTGGCAAAAATTATGGTTTTTTGGCATTAATGAAGCTTGTGCGTCCTGATCTATTTGACCCAGAAAAACCTGCTAAACCACAATTGCCTTTATTAAAAAAGGCTTTAATTAGAAATAATAAACAAAGCGTGACGGATATGCAGGGCGAAAGATTATTTAAACCTGTCACTGTCTATCAGGAAACTTATCAATATTCTGAGGAAGAAGCATTCTTTTATGAACAGCTAACTGAGTTTATTTTAACAGGGCAGGCATATGCTTCAGGGTTGTCTAGCTCTAATAATCAGCGAGCTGTTATGTTGGTTCTTACTTCTCTACAGAAATTAGCATCTAGCTCTATTGCTGCGGTTAAGCGAGCCATTCAAAATCGACTGAATAAGTTGGGCGTAATTAAAAAAGATTTAAAGGGGTTTGAGCAACAAAAAGAAAAAATGGATGCTTATATTGCACTTAATAATGATGAGATTGATTCTGCTTTGAGTGATGAAATACAGGCTTTGGAAGAAAATATTCTAGAGATTAGTGTGAAGCTTAGTTTGATGGAGGATGAAAAACCACGTTTAGAATCATTACTAGAAGCGGCCAAAAAAATTGAAAATGAAACTAAATTGGTTAAGTTATTAGCTGTACTGGATGAGCTATATAAAGACCGAAGTGTGCTGTTTTTTACTGAATATAAGGCTACTCAGTCTTTATTGATGAGTATGTTACAGAAAAAATATGGTGATGGTTGTGTGACATTTATTAATGGTGATAGTTGTGCCTATCAAGTCAAAAATCAACTAGGCAATTTACATGATTTACGTTTGCCGCGTGAATCAGCAGTTGAAAAATTTAATGCTGGTCAAGTTCGTTTTATTGTTTCTACTGAAGCGGGTGGGGAAGGGATTGACCTTCAGGATAATTGTTATTCAATGGTCCATGTTGATTTACCATGGAATCCAATGCGTATGCATCAGCGTGTAGGAAGGCTTAATAGATATGGTCAGAAGCACGCTGTTGAAGTTATGACATTACGGAATCCAGATACTGTTGAATCTAGAATATGGGATTTGTTAAATACCAAATTAAATGAGATTACACATGCGTTAAGTGAAGTAATGGATGAACCAGAAGACTTATTACAATTGGTCTTGGGAATGACTGATGGGAAATTATTTAACCAATTGTTTTCAAAAGGTCTTAATCAATCAACGGGTACTTTAAATAACTGGTTTAATACGGAAACAAAAAAGTTTGGTGGAGAAGATGCTATACAAGCAGTAAAAGATTTAGTCGGTAACAGTCAACAATTTGATTATCAAAGTTTAGATTCAATTCCTAGAAGGGATTTAAAAGATTTACAGTCCTTTTTTGAAAGCATGCTTGTTCATAATAAAAAAAGAGTCAGTAGAAGCGAAAACACTATTTCATTTATCACGCCAGATAGCTGGAAAGTTGATATGGGTATAAGGCCTAAATATGATGAGTTAATTTTTGATAGAGATCATACGAAAAGCCAAAAATCTGAAAAGGTGATTGGTGTTGGTCATAGAGTCTTTGACCTAGCTATTAAGCAAGCTTTATCGATGGCATCATCTTTATGTGTGTTAACTAATATAGGTCAACCACTTGTTATTTTTTCAATTTTTGACCGTATTACAGGGCTTGAGTCTAATATTACAAAAACAATTGCTGGTGTTTATTGGAACAAAAATGGTGATGATGAGATTATATTTGATTGGCAGGTTTTAGATGTATTAAATCAGCAAAAAATAAGTAAACAAGATTTAAGTATAGCTAGTGCTCAGGTGCTAGAGTTAAAAGATTGTAAGTACCAATGCTTACAATCACTAAATGAAAATATTGAAATATTAAAGCTTCCTTATAAGCTTCCAGAAGTTGAGGTATTAGCTATTTGTTGGCATGTGTAAGTAAGTTTTATTTTGGACAGTTTTTTAGCATGGATGTGTGAATAGGTTATGAGTATAACGAGCTTGAGTTCGATAATGATGTAAATTTAAAATCATTCCAGTGCACAACTATTGGAGTGAAAGCACTTAAATATAAGGAAAATAGATGTCTGCTTTTTTGGAGTTATTGTTGAGGGGGGCCGATGCCCGCACAATCACTGAGTTTTTTTTCTGGCTGATTATGGTGAGTTTGTTGTTAGCCATGTTTTTTCGAAAAAATGGAAGGTCACCTGCTTATGTTAATTATACGGCTACTTTATTAACATCCTTAGGTATTTTAGGGACGTTTATTGGTATTGTCGTTGGTTTATTAGGTTTTAATGTTACTGAAATTGATGGCAGTATTGAGGCGTTGCTGCAAGGATTACAAACAGCGTTTATTACCAGTTTAGTTGGGATGTCTGCATCAATTATTTATAAAGTAACAGGGGCAATTTCAGTGTTTGTAAAACTGGAAAATGTTGAGTTACAAGATGTTGGGGCTGAGGATGTTTATCGTGCAATCAATGAGCAAGGTAAATTAATGCTTGAGTCATCATTAATTCAACAACAGTTGTTGAAGGATTTAAAGCGGGCAATTGTGGGGGGTGAGGATGATACGTTGGTTAGTCAGGTGAAATTGTTGCGGGGTGATATGAATGATAACCATAAAACGACGAAATCAATGGATGAACATTTGGCTATTGTTAAAGCATCGTGTACTGAGCAACAGCAGTATTTTCAAGTTTTTTCTGACAAATTATGGCTGAAATTACAAGATGTAGCTGATACTATTGCTAAATCTGCTACCGAGGAAGTGATTAAGGCATTGAAGGATGTCATCACAGATTTTAATAATAATTTAACTGAGCAGTTTGGTGAAAATTTTAAGGCTTTAGATGAATCAGTTAAAAAATTAGTTGTGTGGCAGGGTAATTACAGTCAGCAAATTGAGCAGATGGTTGAGCAATATGCTTTGGGTGTTGCTGCAATTAATCAAACTAAAGATTCTGTCAGTATTATTAGTGAAAAATCAGCTCATATTCCAGAGACAATGAATAATCTTCAGCAGGTAATGGAGGTTAACCAGCATCAAGTTGAAGAGTTGGAACGTCATTTAGAAGTGTTTAAAGATATGCGTGATCGTGCTGTTGAGGCTGTTCCAGAAATTCGTAAGCAAGTTGAAGCGACGGTTACAGAAATTACTCAATCAGTGACTGCGGCAAATGAGCATTATACGACTCTGTTGTCAGAGTCAGATAAATATATTAAGCAGCATGTTGAATCTTCAAATGACCTCTTAAATCAGTTTGTAACTAACACAAAAGAGGGGATTGATGCGGTTAAAGCTGGCTTAGTAGAAGGCTCTGAAGCTATTGGAAAAGATTTAAAAACTAGCAGTGAGGAGGTTAAAAAAGCTATTGTTGAGGGTGCTGAAAATTTTGTTAAAGCAAGCTTGGGGAGTAATGATAGCTTGACTAATACTTCAAATGAGCTGGAAAAGCAGTCTGGTATTATTACGCAACAACTTGATGATACGGTAAAGGAAATTCACAAAAATGTACGAATCATGGTTGAGGAGCTAATTAATGAGTCCGAAAAAATTGGGGCCAGCCTTAAAGAGTCCAATCAACAGGTAAATAGTAATTTACAGCAAGTACAAGAGCAAGTAGCAAATAGTATAGATAAAATGCAAAGCAGGATGGAGTCTTCATTAGAAGAAGTAATGAAAGCTCAAGTTCAAGAGGTAAAACGGAGCTTTGTTGCATTGGAAGATGAAGTTAAATCCACTGTAGGGTTGACGGGGGAGGCTGTTAACAAAGAGTTTAAAATGTTTGATCAATTAATGGAGAACGAGTTAGAAAAAGTTATGCAGTCGATGGGGAATGCGTTAGCCACAATTTCTGGTCAGTTTACTTCTGATTATGAAAAGTTAACTAAAGCCATGTCAGAGATTGTTAACCAGAAGGGACGTTAATGAGCATAAGTAAGGGTTTTTTAAAATCTAAATCGACACAAAATAGTACGGAGGAAGTGCAATGGCTTTCTGTATCTGACCTAATGGCTGGGTTAATGATGGTTTTTTTGCTTATTTCTGTTGCATTAATTAGAGATGTAAAAAAAACGACTAATGATGTAGAGGATTTAGTGGGGGTTTATACGAATACTCAAGTGGCTTTAATTGAAAAGCTACATAGTGAATTTAATCCTGATTTAGAGAGATGGGGGGCAAAAATTGACGATAAGAAATTGTCATTTGTTTTTATGTCTCCTGATGTTCTATTTGATACAGGAAAGATCACAATTAAGCCTAAATTCAAAAAAATTCTGAATAATTTTATTCCTCGTTATTTGGCCATTTTAAAAGAGTTTGATATATCTATTAATAGCGATGATAAATCCTTACAAAGCTCATTTATTCAGGAAGTTCGTATAGAGGGCCATACTAGCAGTGTATGGAACAGATCTACAGCACGCGATAAAACATATTTTAACAATATGTGGCTGTCTCAAGGGAGAACTCGTTCGGTTCTTGAACATGTCTATAATGTAACTTCCTCATCTAAGGATAAAAAGTGGGTTAAGGATCATGTCGCAGCGGTTGGGTTCTCTTCATCTAAAATCATTTTAGATGCTGATGGTCATGAGAATCAAAAGCTCTCACGACGAGTTGAATTTAGCGTTATTACCAATTCAGAGCAGCAACTTAAAAATATTATGAAGCGGTTGAAGCGTTAATGAAATTAAATGTCAGTTTTACTAAGCTTTTTAAGGCTGTTGAAAAAATGGGAGCTAATCCCGTTGAAATTGAGTTAAACCTTGAAAGAATTGAGTTTGACCCGATAGATGTTGAGCTAGAAACATCTGGGAAGGAAATTCCATTAAATGAAATTGACTTTGATACTGGGTTGGCGAGTCATAAAGGTAGGCAAGTGTTGCTTTATATTAAGGATCATTCATATAGAGATAAAATAAAGCTGGCATTGAAGGACGGAAGCCAAGGAAATAAGTTTCATGTATGCGACTGCTCTACTATCAAAGACTATAAGAAAAATGCACGCAAGCGAATGGATAGGTACATAGTTATGAATAAGTTAACTGGTATTTTTCCTATTGCTGGAACTAACCAATTGACTGGGAAATATAAAGAGGGAGAAACAAGGTTAAAGGTATGTCAAAATTGCTTAGTACATTTGAATTATTCTAATTTTACTTCGAATAGGAGTGCGGTATTAAATGAGTTTAATTTGGAAAAGTTTTTTTCTACCTACAGTTCTTTTTTTAGTCATTTACCAAATAGTAGTAATGAGCAGGGTGTAGAGAAGTACTCTGATGATTGGAAGCAGGTGTCCAGCGAATATCGGAAATCTCAACAATTTATTTGTAGTCATTGTTCGGTAAACCTATCTACACAAGCACATCTTTTACATGTACATCACATTAATGGGGTTAAAGGGGATAATAGTGCTTCTAATTTAACTGCCTTATGTGCGGATTGTCACCGTAAAGAGCCTTATCATGGTCACTTATTTGTCTCGCGAGAAAATACTGTTTTAATTAATCAATTACGCAAAGAACAGGGAATTTTAAAAAACAATAAATGGTCTGAGGTATATGAATACTCTGATCCTGCTATGTATGGGATTTTAAAAAAGATAGAAAAGGATGGAGGACGGCGTCCAAATGTTGCCTATGAAATTCTTGGTGATTTTGATGAAGTTATTGCAGAACTTGAATTGGCTTGGCCAAAGAATAAAGAATGTATTGTAATTAATCCTGAAGATGCTGAGGTTGCTCTTAAGCGAGGTTGGGCGGTATGGTCGTTAAAGCAGGTATTAGATAGCTTTCCTGAATTTACTCGGAGAGTACATTAATGGAGCTGATTTTATGCTCGAGGCTAAAAAATATTAATTAGTTACGTTTATTAAATTTATCAACACGTTCTTTTTTGTCAAAAGAAGTACCTCTCTTCACAAGGATAAGGTTTTATGAACCCCAGTGTTTTAGCTCGTCAATCAAAACAAGCAGTCAATGATTATTTACGGTTAAGTTTTGCAACAACAACACCTTATTTTGATGGCATGTTGGAGCGTTTTATTGAAACACCTGATGGTGTGTCTAAAGGGCCTTATTTATCTATTAAATTACCTTTTGCAAAAGGTGAAGGGCTGAGTGATTTTTTCCCTGATGTACCGTTAGGTTTTACACCGCATTTGCATCAAGAAAAAGCTTTTAAGCGCATTGGTGTTGATTATAAATCGACTTTAGTTGCCACTGGAACGGGGTCGGGTAAAACTGAGTGTTTCCAGATTCCAGTATTAAATTACTGTTATCAAAATCGCCATAAGGCGGGTATTAAAGCGATATTTATTTATCCGATGAATGCGCTTGCCTCAGATCAGGCTGAGCGCTTAGCTAAAGCAATTGATAGTAATCCGTTGTTAAAGGGTAAGCTAACAGCCGGTATTTATGTTGGTGATCAGGAAAAATCAGCTACAACCTTTATGAGCGATACTCGGATTATTTCTGATAAAGAAGTGATTCGTAACAATCCCCCTGATATTTTATTAACTAACTATAAAATGCTGGATTTTCTTTTGGTTCGAGCTAAGGATCATAAGTTGTGGAAGCATAATGTTGAAGATACATTAAAGTTTTTGGTTGTTGATGAGTTGCATACTTTTGATGGTGCCCAAGGAACAGATTTAGCATGTCTAGTTAGGAGAATTAAGGCACGTTTAAACACACCAACAAATCATTTAGTGTGTGTGGGTACATCAGCTACGTTAGGTGGCGATCAATCAGGTCTTGAATTAATTTCTTATGCGAGAAATATCTTTGATGAATCTTTTGATGATCAGGCGGTAATTACTGAATATAGACAATGGCTAGGTGATTATTTAACCAATTCACCGGTTGAATTTATTGCATTTCCGAGCTTAGATAAAATGGCTCAGTTAGATTCTAGTCAATATCGCAATAATGATGCTTACATTCAAGCACAAGCTACATTGTGGTTTGGGCAATTTGAATGCTCTTTTCAAAATCCGCTGTGGCGAGTGGAGCTAGGGGTTTACTGCCGTCGTCATTATGTTTTTCAAAATTTATTACGAGAGCTGGATAAACAGCCCGTCAGTCATTGGAATAATCTCGTTTTAGCATTAAAAAAACGCTTAGGGATACAGGTTGATTTACCTGAATCTTTTGTAGATTTATTGTTAGGGAGCTTGGTATCTTTAATTGCAGTAGCACGCGCTGATGTCTTTTTACATGATGATTCAGATAAGGTGAGTCAATTATTGGCTTTAGTTGTAGAAGAAAAAACGATCAACTTACAGCCTTTGTTAGATGTTCGAGTACAGTTATGGCAGCGTGAATTAAGACGATTGTTAGTTCAATTGCCTAAGAAAAATGATAAACCAACCCTGTTTTTTGCTGATGATGGTCATGATAAAGATTTGTTTGCTTTGCCGGCTATTCATTGTCGTGATTGCGGGGCAATGGGATGGTTGGCTCATAAATCAGAAGATCAACAACAATTGACTTCAGAGTTAGATGTTATTTATCAAGCCTTTTTTGAGCGTTCAGCCAAATCGAGTTTACTTTTCCCTATGCAGGAAATTGAGACAGCGTGGGATTTTCCAGACCAATTGGATCGTAATTTATGCGTGCATTGTGGTTATTTAAACCAACGTTCGGTATCAGATTGTCAGTCATGTGGTGAGGAAAGCCTTGTATGGGTACATGTGGCGGATAACACGCAAACCGAGCGAGATGCAAAGACAGGTGAATCTCACCATAAAAGTCATAACAGTTGCCCATTTTGCGAAAGTAAGGGGAGTTTATTAGTTATTGGGGTTAGGGCGACAAATTTAACCTCAATTATCTCGGCTCAGTTGAGTAGTTCGCCATTTAATACGGATAAGCAGTTGATTGCATTCTCCGATGCTGTTCAGGATACGGCACATAGGGCAGGTTATATTGCGGCTAGAACTCGGCTTTTTCCTTTTCGTATTGCTCTGAAGAAAATATTGGATAATCGGGAAGAACTATCGTTAACACAATGTATTGAACAATTTAATACACACTGGATATCAGAGTTAGGGAATGAATGCTTTATTGGCACATTTTTACCCAATGATATGGATTGGTTGCGTGATTTTAGTGAGTTAAAAGCGCAAGGGCATTTGCCTAAAGGGTCAAATCTAGTTGGTTTATTAAAGCGACGTTTGGCATTTGATATGGTGACTGAATTTGGCTTTAGGTGTCGAATTGGCCGTTCTTTAGAAAGAAGCGGGGCGGCGTGCACTTTTATTCATGAAATAAGTTTGCAACAGGTTATAAGGTCATTATTAACTGAGCTACGAGAACAAATTGGCCATTTAAGGGGCTTGTCAGAACATGAATGTCAGCTTTTTGTATTAGGTTTTCTGGCGCATCTTCGTATGAATGGGGGCGTGTTTAATGCTGGTTTTGAGCTTTATATTAAGGAAAATGGTAATCCAGGTGTTTTTATTAATCAGCCTCAGTTACCTAATTATGCACCTAATTCTCGAGTACCTGTATTTCTGGCAACTAAGAAAACCAAGGGGTTTGAGACATTACATAAAAGCAATAAAACATCTAGCGTATGGTATTTAAGTTGGCTAGTGAAGTGTTTTTTGTCAAAGGATAATCGTGAGTTAGCCGGTGATTTTAGTGCGGATGTCTATCATTTGTTAATTCAGATATTAACAAAAAGTGACATATTATTAAATATTGAAAGTCAATCAGGTGAGCAAGTCTGGGCAATTAACCCAGATAAATTACAGGTAAGTACGGACCTAGCGCATTTAACCTGTAATTGTTGCCAGCATACGCATACCGTAGCAATGGTAGAGCTTGAACGATGGCAGGATGGATATTGTTTAAGAAAAAGTTGCTTAGGTGAATATCAAATTGAACAATCTGGTAAAGAGGCTGTTGATTTCTATGGTCGATTGTATCGTGATGGTGATATTAATCGTATTGTGGCTGCAGAACATACAGGCCTATTAACGAGAGATGAACGGGGTGAAGTGGAATCTTCGTTTAAGCGTAAACAGCAAGACCGTAAGCCGTGGGATATTAATTTTTTAGCTGCAACGCCCACCTTAGAAATGGGGGTTGATATTGGTGATTTATCTGCTGTGTTATTGTGTTCTGTACCTCCTGCACAAGCTAACTATTTGCAGCGGATTGGTCGAGCAGGGCGGCGAGATGGTAATGCAATAAATATTACCTTAGCGAATGCTGATGCACATGATCTATATTTTTATGCGGATCCTCTGGAAATGATGGCGGGACATGTGGCAACTCCTGGTGTTTTTCTTGATGCGTCGGCTGTTTTAGAACGCCAATATACTGCTTTTTGTTTAGACTGTTGGGTAAAGGAGTTAGGCGAACAGGCTCAAATTCCTTTGAAGCTGCAATCGGTATTAACGGCAGTTAATAAAAAACAACGAGATTTAAAGAAATTTCCTTACTCTTTTTTAAATTATGTTGAATTGCATAGAACACATTTGTTTAAAGACTTTATGTTGTTATTTGGATCAGAAAAGCACAGTCAATTAAGTGAATTTTCTATTGATTGGATAAAGAATTTTTCTGAAGGTGATCTTGAGCAACAGGGGAGTTTAAGCTTTAGGATTGAAGAAAGATTGATGTTTCAGCTTCAAGAGGTGGAGTCTTTAAAAAAAGAAGCTAAACGTGTCAATACAGTGATGTTAAAACTTAAAAATAAGGAAGTTTTATCACCAGAAGATAAGAAGACCTTAGAGCATCTTGAAATTGAGCTTAAAGCTCTGCAAGTATTAGCCATAAGAATGCAAAATAAAGATACTTTACAGTTTCTAACGGATGAAGGTTTAATTCCTAATTATGCATTTCCTGAGCAAGGGGTGTTATTGCGTTCAGTTATTTATCGCTCAAGAAGAGATAATGAATTTTCAACTCAGGCTGCGGGTACCTCTGCAGAGTCTGAGCAATGGCTTTATGAGTATGAGAGACCTGCTGCTGCAGCTTTATCAGAATTAGCTCCGTTAAATACTTTCTATGCGGGTGGACGCCGAGTACAGATTACTCGGGTTGATATGCGTGTTTCGAGGAAGGAAGTTTGGCGTTTTTGTCGCAGTTGTCACCATTCTGCATGTATTGATATAGGTGATGATTACAAAGCTTGCCCTCGATGTGGCGATGCATGGTGGAGTAATGTGTCTCAGAAAAAAACTATGCTTAGGTTGAAGCAGGTTTATGCAAATACAGCAGATCGTAAAAGTCGTATTTTAGATGATAGTGATGATAGGTCTAGACAGTTTTTTACTCGCCAGTTATTAATTGATTTTGATCCACAGGCTATTACAGCAGCGTGGCGTGTAGACAAAGAAGATTGGCCCTTTGGCTTTGAGTTTATTTCTCGTGCTGATTTCAGGGAAATAAATACAGGGCAGAGTGATGATAATGCCCAAGAAGTGATTATTGCAGGTCAAGAAAAAAAGCGGAAAGGATTTAAGCTTTGTCAGTATTGTGGAATGGTGCAAGAGGGAGCTAAGCAAAAAGAACAAAGGCATGCTATTAGTTGTACCGCTCGTAAGAAGGAAAAAACCAGTAATTTAATTGATGGATTGTATTTGTATCGTGAATTTAACTCCGAGGCGATTAGAATTTTATTACCGATTACGGACGGGGTAAAGGCTGATATTATTGAAAATTCTTTTGTTGCGGCTTTACAGCTAGGGTTAAAAGAAAAGTTTGGTGGGCAAATTGATCATTTACGTGTTGCTGGCAATATTGAGCCTGATGTTGATACAGGTATTAGTAAACGGTTTTTAGTTATTTATGACTCTATCCCTGGAGGAACAGGGTATTTAAAGCAATTAATGACTGATCAGAATGCTTTACTTGAGGTTCTAGTAGATTATGCCATGCCTGTTTTGGAACAATGTAGTTGCGTACAAAAAGAAGGCACTGATGGTTGCTATAAATGCCTTTATGTTTATCGTAATAGTCGTGATATGAAAACAATATCTCGACAAGAGGCTCGTGATTTTATTTATAAAGTTAAAGAACTGCAATCAAATATTATTGAAGTAGATGGCTTAAAGAATGTTGCCATATCTCCTTTGGTAGAAAGTGAATTGGAGATGCGTTTTATTGAAGCGATTAATCGGTTAGGTAAAACCTTTGATGGATTTGTTTGTAGGAAAGAATTTAAAGGGACAAAAGCGGGCTGGTTTATTCGTTTGGGTGAAAGGCGTTATTTTATGGAACCTCAAGTCGAACTGGGATTGGCAGAGGGGGTTGATGTGATGTCACGAGCTGATTTTGTCTTGTGGCCTTTATCAGTGAAAGAGGCAAAGCCAGTTGTTATTTTTACTGACGGTTTTCAGTATCATAAAGATCGTGTTGATAAAGATAGCGCGCAACGTTTAGCTATTGTTGCTTCAGGTAATTTTTTAGTATGGTCTTTATCATATGCTGATGTCCAATCAATTTTAGATGATAAAAATGTCGCACATTTAGATTTGTTTTTAAATGTTTTACCACAGCAAAAGTTACAGGAGCTATTGTCTCAATATTCAGCAGATGGGCTAATGAATCTGAAAACTCAGTCAAATTTTCATTGGTTAATTTCGTGGTTACACAATCCTGATAAAATACTTTGGAAAAACTATGCTTCAGCAATGGTTTTTATGGGATATAGAAAAGCAAAGAATAACCCAGAGTGCGATACTAAACTTTATAGGAATAGTAATTTACCTGAATATGCGCAATGGAAAGCAGGTGATTTATTTGCATTGGGTGATAAAGTTTCCTGCCTAAAAAGTCAAGTATTAGGGGCGTCAATGAAGCGCTTGAAGATGGGTTGGATTGTTGACCAGATTGCAATGAAATCCGGTGACTTATCTCAAGTGGCTATGCATTGTATTTTTGATGATACCGATGTATTAACTGAGTCTGACTCAGATAAGGCACAATGGAATGAATTTTTACGCTTTATAAATATCATCCAGTTTCAAGAAAATAGCAGTTATTTCACAATTAAAGGTATTGAAAAAGGTCTTTATTCTGACATAACACACCATGTTATTAAGGATTCATCTACTACGAGCCAGTGGGATGATCTGTTAAGTGATGCGTTGGATGATGAAGTTAGTTTTATTAAGTTGCTTGCTGGTAATAATCTTACTGTTCCTGTACTAAGCTATGAGCTTGAGGATGGTGAAGGTGAGGTATTGGCGGAAGCATTTTTAGTCTGGGTAAAAGAAAAAGTGGCCATTGTTTTTGATTCAATCGATGATAAAGAACTTTTTATTAAACAGGGTTGGACGGTCTTCACACAGCAGGACGTGCTTGATAGCAACGTTTCCTTATTAAATGAATTTAAGATAGGTGATAATTAATATGTCAATTTCTCCCAAAGTGGCTATTTCATCTGAATTTTTCAGTAGTGTTTTGCACCTTCCAAAAGCCCAGCAAGATAAAGCGGTCAAATTTATGGAGATGTTTAGAAAAGACCCTAAATCTCCTGGAATAAATTATGAAACGATACAAGTTTCTAGAGATAAAAATTTACGCTCAGTAAGAATAGACCAAGCTTATAGAGCAATTGTTTTAGCACCAGCAAAAGGGAATGTTTATATTTTATTGTGGGCAGATAAACATGATGATGCGTATGATTGGGCAAAAAATAAAGTTTTAAAAATAAACTCTGAAAATGGTGTTTTACAATTTTTAGATTCTGAATATATTGATGAGGCTAATCAACTAAAAATCATTTCAGAGGTTAGCAATAAAGGTTTGTTTGCTGATATTCGTGATCGCCATTTGGTTCGTTTAGGGGTTCCCGATGACTTGATCCCATTAGTGAGGCAAGTTGAAATTCCAATTGATATTGATGAGCTGAAGAAAAAGATTCCTGATGAAGCGTATGAAGCTTTGTCGTTATTGGCTGATGGGATTTCCTTGGAGGAGGTTTTATCTGTTTATGATATTCAGTTACATGAAGGCGAAGAAGAGAACATAGATACAGAGGACTTTTCTAGTGCCCTAGAGAGACCTGAAAGTAAACGTCGGTTCTTATTAGCTTCTGACGATGAAGCTTTGCAAAATATGCTGGATGCACCCTTAGAAAAATGGCGAGTTTTTTTACATCCGTTACAAAGAAAATTGATTTTCCGCGATTGGAATGGACCTGTCCGTGTGTTGGGAGGGGCTGGGACTGGAAAAACCGTTGTCGCAATGCATAGAGCTAAATGGCTGGCAGAGCAAACTTTAGCAGAGCGTGATAAGAAAATATTATTTACTACCTACACAAAAAACTTAGCAGCAGATATTGAAAATAATTTAAAAAATATATGTTCAGTTGAGGTGATGCGAAAAATTGAGGTAGTTAATCTTGATGCTTGGGTTAAGCGTTTTTTAGATAAGCAAGGGTATAAGGTTAATTTTGCATTCAATGAAAAGCAAAAGAACACATTATGGGAACAGGCTCTGGTGTTAAAACCTGATGAGTTTGATTTACCGGACTCTTTTTATCATGAAGAACGGGAAAAAGTTATTCAGCCACAAAGTATCAGTAATATAGAAGAGTACTTCAAAGCTCGGAGGGTTGGCCGTGGTGTTAGGTTGGACAGAGCAATGCGTAAAGTTATCTGGCCTGTTTTTGAGAACTATAGATTGGGCTTAAATGATGCTAATTTAAAAGAAACTGAAGATGCTTACCGCGATGCTATTTCTGTTATCACTGCAAAGGGCATACAACTACCTTATTATTCCGTTATTGTTGATGAGGCTCAAGATTTTGGACTAAATGCATTTAAATTAATTCGGAACATAGTATCAGAACATAAAAATGATTTGTTTATTGTAGGCGATTCTCATCAAAGGATTTATGGTAGCAAAGTTGTTTTAGGGCATTGTGATATTAAAATTGTAGGGCGGAGTCGTAAGTTACGAGTCAATTATCGAACAACTGAGCAAATTCGACATACTGCTATGGCAGTTTTAGAGGGTATCCCTTTTGATGATTTGGATAATGGTGTTGATGAGCAAAAAGGATACAGGTCATTAATGACAGGTGCAGAACCTTTAGTTCAATGTTTTAACAGCGCACAGGAAGAAATAGATGATCTAATTCAGTCTTTACAATCCCTATCAAATGAAGATCTAGAAAAAACATGTCTAGTAGCTAGACGAAATAGTGATATTGAGCGATATATTGCAGCATTTGCTGAGGCAGGTATTGCATATTATAAAGTTGATCATAACACCTTGGATAATATTGATCATAAAGGGGTAAGAGTTGCCACGATGCATCGAGTAAAAGGTTTGGAGTTCGACGCAATGTATATAGCTGGTGTTAATGATGGAATATTACCTTTAGACGTTGTGGAGTCAGATGATAAAACGATTATTAGGGAGCATGAATGGCGTGAACGTTCTTTGCTTTATGTTGCGATAACACGCGCAAAACGTTTTTGTTCTATTTCAGGGTTTGGCCAGCTATCAATATTTGTTAGGTGATTTTTTTATCGCTGGTATGCTTATATAAAGTGGATTAAGAGTTGTTGCTACTGTTTCAAAAAAGAGTAGTAATTATGCTCAATTAGAATGATTGCCTGCCCATTTTTTAATTTAAATAATGGGATTTATAGAGACTGTATAGGAGCATTGTTGATGCATATCCAGTGTCCAGTTCTAAAACGTGGTAGTTAATTTAGACGTTAAATTTTAGTTTTTGTGTCCTAAATAGTGTAACCACATCAATTTAAAAAGTTTGTAAAAGAACATCTAAAAGCAAAAGCGATTCATGTTGAATATCCGATTGAATATGTAAAACCCAATGGCCAAACAGTAAAAGGCTGGATTGATGCGTTAGTAGAAACGGATGCGGGTTATATTATTGTAGATCATAAATCTAACCCTCAATCGAAAGCAGACTGGAATGATGTGGCATTGAAATATTCAGGGCAATTGGCACTTTATAAAGCAGCGGTTGAAGCAGCGGTAGATAAACCTGTGCTTGGCTGTTGGGTACATTTTGCTGTGACGGGTGGAGCTTTAAATATAAAGACCAAAGAAATATAGAAAGTTAAATCTTATAACACATTAATTTTTGGGCATGGTGAGTTTAAATGGCATTTATTTCATTATTGGATGATAGGGCTAAACCAAAGGGGTCAAGAGACCCTCTAGGTTTTGAGTTGGTGTGGAGTTACTTTGGACGCAAGGTGGTTGGTAATTTAACAACTATTACTTCTTCAGTAGAAAACTTTTCTGTAGCTTTACTAGGTTTTTATTGGGCAAATGAGCTGAATGCCAATGTTGATAAGGATAATAAACAAAAGGCAGTAAGAGAAACATTTCTGCGCTATGAGCAAGTTGCAGGTTACCTGCGTTTATATGGAAAGTCCAAGGCCATAATGGGCGTTACGAGAGTTACTGAAAGATTACGAAATGAAGATAGATCAATTGTTAACGTTGGTTTAGGGAGTGAATCTCAAATCCTGAGTGATCAAGCAAGTTATGGGCTTTGGGGCTTGTATTCATCAGCAATGCGTGACACAGGACTTATAAAAGGTAGTGAAAGGGAAATGACTGAGAATGGCATTTCCATTGCGCAACAGATGGATAAAATGCTGGATAAAGACGCGTACTTTCAACTAATAAAATCAAACACAATTGCAAAAAGTGAAATAGAAGGTTTATCAAAATCATATATGGAGGCCATTCAGTTTCCATATATGAGGTCTGAATTAGTTAGTTCTCTAATGAGTGGTGCAGGAAGTTATCCTTTACAGAATGAGTTATGGGATAAAACCAATCAATTATTTCAAGGTAAACAAATAAAAAATAACCATTTAGGTGATTATTTATCTAAGCTTCAGGGCTTAGAACTGTCTACAACCTTACAACAGTGTTTACATCATGTTGAAGATATTGAGCGGGTACTGGTTGCTATCAATAATATTTTTTATTACTGTCAGGTGAAAGATGGAATATTGCTTGAAGAGGTAGTCAAAAAATTAAAAGAGCAGAATTATGATTATTCATATTTGCCTGACAAATTACCAGCCTTAGACTTTCCGCGTAAAAGCTACATCGAACTAGCTTTATCTGCATTAAAGGCTAATGAATACCCGCAAGCAATAAAACATATATTAGATTTAAATGCTTATGTCATGAAACAAAGAAATGGTGCGGCTTGGGTGGAGCTGGAAACTGGGAGTAAAATTCGAGTAAGAGTCAAGCATGAAGGGTTTAAGTTAGTACAACAGGAAAAATTGATGACTAAGTGGGATTATGATTATTTTATTGGCTCATATTTATCAATAGCAAGCTCTTATTTAGGAAGTAATCATGGATAAATATGTTATCTCTGAACAACTATCAAATTACATTAATAATCGAAAAGTTTTAGCGGGAGCATTTACCACATTCACTTTTGAACCAGATTTTTTTGAGCTGGACGTAATCCCTTTGTTATTAAGCAGTGGGATTCCCTATTCATCTGATGACAGGGTTAAAACTTTTCAAGTTAGAGAAGCGCTAAGAGAATCAGGTATTGCGTTAGAGGTTTTTTACGACTTACCTGTTTTTAGAAAAAGTGCTGAAACTTCGCCCAGTATGGAATATCTTTGTCATGGTGTTAAGCATAATAATGGTGTTTTTCATGCAAAAAATAATTACATATTAGTAAAAGACAAAGAGACAGATGATTTAAGTTTACTTTTTTCAGCAGGGTCTAATAACTTAAGTCGAACAGGGTGGTGGGAAAACATAGAGGTCCAACACTGGGAAGAGGTGAATAACCAACAGCCTATGGTATTTATTCAACAACTCATCGCTGATATTGATTACCTTATAGGTAAACGGAGTAGTTTAAATAAGCAGTTAGCGCTTGATGCGATAAAAAAATATTTAAACCAATTAACGGGGAGTAAAGAAGCAAATTCTGTGTACTATTTTAGTCTTTCAGGAGGTAATAGTTTTAATGGGTTTCTTGATGAAATTAAGCATCAAACATTAGCAACTAAAGATGATTGGACCCTTGAAATTATTTCTCCTTTTTTTGCTGATAATAATAAAAATCAATTGCACACGGACTTTTTGAAGAACTTTGGTGTTAGTGAAATTGTGATGCTATTACCCCGTGATCAAGAGAATATTGCATTATGCGAGCAAGAATATTACGAGCATATTAATAAAAGTGACGGTATAAAGTGGGGTAAATGGAATCCAAAAATAACGAATTCATTAGGGGTATCGGGTGATTTGTTCAGGCATATTCATGCAAAAATATTTCATTTTTATAATACTCATACTCGCAAAGCATGGGTGTTTGTAGGTTCTGTAAATTTCAGCTATAAAGCCATGAATGACAATGTTGAGACTGGTTTCTTTGTGCGGCTTGATAATGTTGAGGCTTTATTAAAACCTTATTCTGATGATGAACAAATAGAGCGCTTTCAAACAGCACTAGAGCATGAGCCTAGCGATAGTATAGATGAAGGTCAAGCAGCACTGCCAGAACTACATATTTCTTATGATTGGGTAAACAAAAAACTATTGGGTCATACTGCAGAAGGGAGCTCTATTGAGGTTAATATCAATAGTACAGAAGGCGCTATTATTGTTAAATCATGGGTTTTGACAGAGCATGAAAATACTTATGAAAATGATACAAAACAATTGGAAGTACTTTTAAGTCAAGGATCACTGATAAATATTACTGGTCATAATGTTGAAACCCAGGAGCCATTTTTAGAACATAAAATTCTTTTGCAACAAATTGGCTGGAGCCATAAAGCTATAGATTTACCAAGCTTAACACTTGAGCAGATATTGTCTATTTATGCTGGCATGTCTACGGAAAGGCGTTTGATGTTACTGATAAATACGCAAGTAAAGGAGTTGGTACTTAAGCAGATGGGTGGGGAAATGTCAGTTGGTGAAACGGAGGTTTTTTCTGAACAGTTTTTTTGTGAATATGCAGAAATATTTCTTGCATTTAGGACATTAAAAACAAGGTTACTGACATCATTGGAAAATAAAGAGTTCGTACAAATGGATTATTATCTGACAGGGGCAGGAATGGATAGCCTGCCACAACTCACTAAACGGAGTGGTGAGCATGATATGGATGGGTTTAATAGTGTTACGTCATATTTATTATTGTTATCAGCAAAAGATCTTTATGATGATAAAAGGTTTAGGGAAAGGGTTAATGTTGCTGCTGAACGAGAAATAATAGAAGAAAAAATAGTACAGTTAAAAACAGGAAACTCAATAAAACTTGAAGATGATTCACCCAGTAAAAGAAAAGCGTTTTTTTCTTGGTTTGAAAGCCAGTTTTTCAAGCAGTACGAATCAAAAGTAATGGATGAGGGAAGCAAATAATGGATATGCTTGATTTGGCTACTGCAAAAGAGATTATTGATTTTTCAGGGGGGGATCCTGCACTTAAAAATTTAGGTGATAATCAATTGAAAGGGGCTGTTGCACTACATAATATGATCGCCAATCCAGAAGTTGGTTTAGGTTATTTAGCAGATGAAGTCGGCATGGGAAAAACCTATATTGCCTTGGGTGTTGTAGCCCTCATGCGATATTTCAATCCTTCATTGCGTGTCCTGTATATCTGTCCCAGTAGAAATGTTCAGGAAAAGTGGGGGCGTGAATACAATAGTTTTATAAAAGAAAATATTAA
>ENA-OSET01001494-OSET01001494.1-sediment-metagenome-genome-assembly--contig:-NODE-1494-length-24221-cov-29.844061_pt1 | contig 24221 bp, 20 predicted proteins | sample MGYA00237882_ERZ534229 | MGnify/ENA primary metagenome ERZ534229 (study PRJEB26408, sample SAMN06266212) | sediment metagenome | isolation source: Hudson Canyon methane seep mesocosm | place... | reverse complement strand
TTCTTTATTAGCCTTATTGCCTTAATAGCCCTTACATCCTGTGACAATTACAACCCTTCACATTACGGCTTTAGCAAACTCGAACAAATTAAGGCAGAAGGCACACTGAAAGTACTGACTCGCCATTCCCCAACCACCTATTATGACACCCCAGAAGGGCCAGCAGGCTTAGAATACGAATTAATCAGCTTATTTGCCAAGCATTTAAAAGTGAAAGTGAAGTTTATAATTCCCAATACTTTTAACGACCTTTTACTACACATAACGGAAGCAAAAGCGGACATCGCGGCAGCCGGACTCACCATCACCCAACAACGCAAAAAAGCCATGCGTTTTGCCCCCTCTTACCAAAGCATCACAGAACAAGTCGTCTATCACTCTGGCAGAAAAAAACCTAAAAAAATAGCCGATTTAAATAAAGGTATCCTTGAAATAATCGCTGGTAGCAGTTATATCGACAGCCTGACTAAACTACAATATAAACACCCATCACTTAACTGGAACATCAATAATGAACTAAATACTGATGGCTTACTTTATTTAGTTAACAAAGGTCTGATTGACTACACTATTGCTGACTCCCATCAAGTCAGTACTATCCAGCGTTTTTACCCAAAACTCAATATCGCATTTGATATAACCAAACCTAGACAACTGGCCTGGGCTTTTCCCTTATCTAAAGACGACAGCCTTTATCAGGCAGCATCTAAGTTTCTGGAAAAAATCAAACAAGACAAAACGCTAGATCATTTAATTGAAAAATACTACGGAAATGCTGGAAATCTGAGTTATGTTGGTAATTGTACCTTTCGCTTACACATTGAAAGCAGGCTTCCAGCCTATGAAGAGCTATTCAGAATAGAGGCCAATAAACACAATATAGACTGGAGACTTCTAGCGGCAATTGGTTATCAGGAATCTCATTGGAATCCTGATGCCATCTCTCCAACGGGTGTTAAAGGCTTGATGATGCTAACACAGGGAACAGCAAATCAACTGGGCATTAAAGATAGGACTGACCCGAAACAAAGCATTTCTGGTGGCGCTTTATACTTTAAACAACGATTAAAAATAATCCCTGATCGCATCTCAGAACCCGACCGCACCTGGTTTGCTCTGGCATCCTATAATGTAGGCTTTGGCCACTTAGAAGATGCCAGAGTCTTGACCCAGAGCCGCAGAGGCAATCCTGACAAGTGGTTAGATGTGAAAACATCCCTGCCTTTACTGAGTAAAAAGAAATGGTATACGCAGACTAAACACGGCTATGCCAGAGGCAACGAACCCGTAAGTTATGTAGAAAATATCAGAAGTTATTACGACTTATTAACCTGGCTGACTGAAGAAAACCAGATTGAAAAAAAAGTCATGTCTTTAAAGCCCAAAGAAGCTGACGATACTGAAAATAAAGCGCTAAGTTTTGAGCCACCTACGCTTTAAAATGTACTAAAGCTTCAGCTAATCTCCAGAGAAAGTATTGTTTGCTAGTAACGAACGATACTGGAATGAGTTCCATGACAACTATGATGTAGGGTACTCGAAACTGATTCATGACGAAAAACTTTAAAAATTTATTGACTTGTTTCTATAAAACGAATAATGTGTTCGCTGTTTGAGAAAGAAAGTCTTTTCTTTATATCCTCCATGTCGTAGTATTATTCGTAATTCCTCGTTCTGTAGTTTCTATAAGTTTCAGTCTATTTTTCCATTTTACAAGCCTAGTAAAGGCTTATCTCTTTTTTTTATTTCAGGATATTATTATGTCTAGTACAGTAACGGGAACCGTTAAATGGTTCAACGAATCTAAAGGTTTTGGTTTTATTGAGCAACAATCAGGCCCCGATGTATTTGCTCACTTTAGTGCGATTGCCAGCTCAGGGTTTAAAACATTAGAAGAAGGGCAGCAAGTTGAGTTTACAGTTACTCAGGGAGAAAAAGGCCCTCAAGCCGAGAACATAGTTGCTGTGTAAATCACAAGAACACATCTTTTTTGATATGTCCTTTTTTGAAGCAGACGCAGCAATTCATAGTTGATAACTCTATACTTCACTTTTTTCTATCTATCAGGCTCATAGAAGATTGTTGTCATATAACAGCAATCAACAGTTCTATAACTTTGATTTAGATGAAATCTATTTACCAAACTCCTCCCTCCCATTAGCATCGTAGGGTTATTTAGCATAATAATTAACCTTATTATTTAACCAAGGATTAACCAAATTGAAAAAACTATTTATTGGCAATTTACCTGCAAGCACTACCGAAAAAGATCTTGAGACTTTATTTTCAGAGTTTGGTAGTGTTCGCTCTACTAGACTTGTGACTGATGTTTTTTCTGGTCAATGCAAAGGTTTTGGTTTTATTGAAATGGAAGGTCATGAGGCTAGAGCTGCCATAACAGGCCTTGATGGCAAGGACTTTAACGGCAATTCATTGAAAGTGAACTTTGAGGTCGCCAAAGCTAAACACCGAGGCCGTTAACTGTTTTCTATTAATTGGCACGCCTAATATGTCCTTTTTTTAGGAGTAGCATCCATTATCCTTAGCTAAGGGAGATGAAAAAATCCAGTCCAAATAGCGGACAATTATTTCTTTCCAGCTCCCTAAAGATAATGGATGCAGTGACATTACAAAAAAGTGCTAACTAGGAACCTATCCGAGAATAGAGAACCTACTGTGGACTTAGGAAATGAGGCTTTAGCCTCGTATGTTTCAGGCGAGACTAAAGCTTCATTTCCAAGCATACCTATTTTCACAGCATTGCCCCCCTACTCTTAAATTCCCAGTGATTTGCGACGTTCGGTGTAAAAGTAATTTACTGTACATCCGCAACGGGTAGATTTCAATCACTCAAAACATCATTGTTAGACCATTATTTTCACTAATTCGAGTACAATAGCTCATCGCGTTTCTATATAACCCAAATATTGTATGTCACTTGCCATTGTCTATAGCAGAGGTCGTTCTGGTATTGATGCTCCCCTTGTAACGGTTGAAGTTCATGTAACTAACGGACTTCCTCAGCTATCGATTGTTGGCTTACCCGAAACAGCAGTAAAAGAAAGCAAAGACAGAGTGCGTGGTGCAATTATTAATTCGCATTTTGAATTTCCAATTCAGCGTATTACCATTAATCTGGCACCTGCAGATTTACCTAAAGAAGGTGGCCGATTCGATCTCGCCATTGCGTTGGGAATACTGGCAGCATCTGACCAAATTCCAAAAAAACAATTGGCTGACTATGAATGTGTGGGGGAGTTATCTCTGAGTGGTGAGTTACGCACCATTGTCGGTGCTCTGCCAATTGCAATTCATAGCCGTAATGCGAAGCGGACGCTTATTTTACCTACAGACAATGCAAGCGAAGCAGCTTTAGTTAAGCAAGCTGATCTCTTACCTGCCAGTAGCTTATTGCAGGTTTGTGCTCATATTAGTGGACAAAAGTCGTTAAACGCCTTTCTACCAGGGCTGGTGAAAAACAAGCCTCAAGCCGGTGTAGATTTTTCTGATGTTCAAGGGCAGTTCCATGTAAAAAGAGCTTTTGAGATTGCCGCCACAGGATCTCATAATTTACTGATGCTTGGCCCACCGGGAACGGGTAAGTCTATGCTGGCATCACGCTTACCGACCATCATGCCAAAATTAACCGAGCAACAGGCTCAGGAAACAGCCGCGATTGCATCCATCAGTGATAAAGGTCTGGATATTGACAACTGGCTTAGGCCGCCTTTCAGAGCGCCTCACCACACCGCATCAGCAGCTGCGTTAGTCGGTGGAGGCAGCAACCCTAAGCCTGGTGAAATTTCGCTTGCCCATCATGGTGCTTTATTTCTTGATGAACTTCCGGAGTTTGACAGAAAAGTGCTAGAAGTTTTACGAGAGCCTCTGGAAACAGGACATATCACTATTTCCAGAGCCAGCCGACAAGCTGATTTCCCGGCAAAATTCCAGTTAATTGCTGCAATGAACCCATGTCCATGTGGCTATCAAGGAGACCCTTCAGGTCGCTGTCACTGTACCGAAGAGCAAGTTGCCCGGTATCGCGCGAAAATTTCTGGTCCGTTACTAGACCGTATTGATATGCATCTTGAAGTACCTCGTGTCTCGCTTGAGGTTTTACGCAAAGGATCAGCTGAAGGTGAAGAAAGTAGTCGTGATATTAGAACCCGGGTTGTAGCAGCAAGAGAACTGGCTATTACCCGTTGTGGTAAAGTTAATGCTGCTTTAACAGCCGTAGAAGTTAAACAATATTGTCCTTTATCCGAACAGGGACATAAAATATTAGAACAAGCGATGGACCAGTTTGGTTTATCTCATCGCGCTTATCATCGCATTTTAAAATTAGCCAGAACCATTGCTGATTTAGCGCATTCAGAACAGATAGAAATACCTCATTTAAGTGAAGCCATTGCCTATCGAAAATTAGATAGGATCAAATAACCGTAAACAATGGCAAAACTTAACCCACAACAGCAAGAGGCTGTTAAAACCATTGATCACCCTTTATTAGTTTTAGCGGGAGCAGGCAGTGGAAAAACGCGTGTAATTACCGAAAAAATTGCTTATCTGGTTCAACAAGGCACAGCTGCACGACATATTGCCGCGCTTACTTTTACCAATAAAGCCGCCCGGGAAATGAAGGAAAGGGTAAACAAATTATTGGATGACAAACAAAGCAGAGGGTTGCGGGTCTCAACCTTTCACTCCTTAGGTCTGGATATTCTACGTAAAGAACATAAAGCGCTGGGCTACAAAGCATCACTGACATTATTTGATGAACAAGACAAACTGACTTTATTACGCAATTTAATTACCCATGGTTCTAGTGATTGGGATATTGATGCAGTCGATTTTTACAATAAACAGATCGGCGACTGGAAAAATGCTTTTATTACCCCAGAACATGCCATCAGTACAGCGACAGATGAAACCCATTTGACCGCTTTACTCTATGCCGATTTCAACCGCAATTTAAAAGCCTATAACGCCATTGATTTTGATGATTTAATTTTACTACCCGTTTTACTGTTTCAACAACATCCTAAGGTGCTGGAAAAATGGCAAAACAAAATTCGCTATTTATTGGTGGATGAATATCAAGATACCAATATTACCCAGTATGAGCTGGTACGTTTATTGGCGGGTAATCTGGGACGCTTTACCGTGGTAGGAGATGATGACCAGTCTATCTATGCCTGGCGTGGTGCCCAACCAGAGAATTTGGCGCAATTAGAGAAAGATTATTCCCGTCTGCAAGTGATCAAACTGGAACAAAATTATCGTTCTGCTGGACGCATTTTAAAAGTTGCCAATCATTTAATCGCTAATAACCCGCATGCTTTTGAAAAAAAATTATGGAGTAACCTGGGCTTTGGTGATCCTTTAAAAGTACTCAGTCATAAAGACGATCGAACTGAAGCTGCACAAATTGTGTCAGAAATTATTCATCACAAATTCAAGCATGGTGGCAACTATGCTGATTACGCTATTTTATATCGAGGAAATCACCAGTCCCGCTTGTTTGAAGGCTGTTTAAGAGAAAATAATGTGCCTTACTTTATTAGTGGCAGCACCTCGTTTTTTGCCCATTCAGAAATCAAGGACATTCTGGCTTACCTGCGTTTATTTGTTAACCAGGATGATGATGCAGCTTTTTTACGCATTATCAACACACCTAGGCGGGAAATAGGACCGACAACTTTAGAAAAACTGGGGGCATATGCCAATGACCGACATATCACCTTGTTTGCCGCCTGTTATGAACTGGGCTTAACTCAATCATTGCCTGAAAAATCGATTCAGCGTTTAAAAAAGTTTGGCGACTGGGTGCTTGCAACAGCAGAAAAAATTGAAAAAGGCGATACGTTTAAAGTTATTGAAGCGTTTATTCAGCAAATTAATTACGAAGCCTGGCTGCATGAAAACAGTAAAACACAAGCTGCGGCAGAGCGGAAAATAAAGAACGTTTCTGATTTAATCGAATGGTTAAAACGGATTGCCGATAAGGAAGCAGATAATGAAAAGTCACTTGCTGAAATTATCGCTAAAATTCTGCTAATGGATATTATGGAAAGGAATCAGGAAGAAGAAGCGGGAGACCAAGTTAGCTTAATGACCTTACATGCCTCTAAGGGTCTGGAGTTCCCTCATGTTTTTTTAATCGGTGTGGAAGAGAATATACTACCTCATCAAGCCAGTATAGAAACCGACAATATTGAAGAGGAACGACGCTTAACCTATGTAGGTATCACCCGAGCGCAAAAGAGCTGCACCTTAAGTTATTGTACGCATCGAAAGCGTTATGGAGACGTCGCAGAATGTGAGCCGAGCCGGTTTTTAAACGAACTACCTGAGGAAGACCTGGAATGGTCTAATAAAAAACAACTGGAACCCGAGGTCATAAAAGAACGAGGAAAAGCTAATTTGGCTAATTTAAAATCGATGCTATCTTAAGTACCTTATGATTTTTCTTTGGGCGGTTCACGAAATAACTTAATCAATTGTTTGTGCTGCAGATCTTCAGCCAGCATTTTAAAAGCAGCCTAAAGGACTGCGCCCCAAGCTGTCTGTTTTATTCCATGCACGTTCTTTAACCCTATGTCCTTGGCGGTTTTATTTAAATAAAGTTTTAAAATATGAATAAACAAACACGTTTGGCTATGTTTGATCGCTTAGCTATAGAAATTCCTAATCCAGAAACAGAATTACAATACTCCAGTGCTTTTGAATTACTAATTGCCGTTGTTTTATCCGCTCAGGCGACTGATAAAGGGGTTAATAAAGCAACGGCCAAATTATTTCCTATCGCCAACACCCCAGAAACCATTTTAGCACTGGGTGAAAATGGACTAAAGGAATACATAAAAACCATTGGTTTATTTAATACCAAAGGCGCAAATATTATTAAGCTCTGCCAAAAACTGATAGATAAACATAACAGTGAAGTTCCTCAAACCAGAGAGGAACTAGAAGATCTCGCTGGGGTTGGCCGAAAAACAGCTAATGTTATTTTAAATACTGCCTTTGGACAGCCAACCATTGCAGTTGATACCCATATATTTCGAGTATCCAATCGAACTGGCCTGGCTAAAGGGAAAAATGTACTAGCAGTTGAAAATAACCTGGAAAAATGGGTCCCTAAAAAACATAAATTAGATGCCCATCATCTATTAATCTTGCATGGCCGATACACCTGTATTGCCCGAAAGCCTCGCTGCCAAAGCTGTGTTATTGAGGATTTATGTGATTTTAAAGATAAAACAGAAAGTTAAACCCTAGATGGAACTCGAATTATTCTGTATAGTCGGAAGATTAATACCTTGGCGGAGTTACAGATTAAGGTATTAGGGAGCTGGAAAGAAATAATTGTCTGATATTTGAATGATAATTTTTTTCCATCTCCCTCAAGCCTTGAACTCTCATTAAAACAATGGGTTCAAATAGGCCACAATAAAAACTATATAAAAAACTTAATAATACTTGAGGGGATCCCCATGAAAAATAATAAAACACCTTTAGCTGCGGCAATGAGTACGGTTGTTGTTTCTGCTTTGACTGCAACAACGGCTAATGCCGAAACTAACCCATTTGCAATGACAGAAATGTCTGAAGGCTATATGCAAGTTGCTGAAGCTAGCTACAATATAGTGCCTTGGGGTGGGAAAAAAGCTAAAAAAGCTAATGAAGCTTCTTGTGGAGAAGGCAAATGTGGCGGCATGATGGATGGCGACAAAATGAAAAAGGGTATGGAAAGCTCTTGCGGTGCAATGATGAAAGGCAAAGAAGGCGCTTGCGGTGCAATGGATAACGCTGAGAGCAAAGCGGCTGAAGCAAAATGTGGTGAAGGAAAATGCGGTAGCATGATGGATGGCGATAAAATGAAAAAAGGCCAGGAAAGCTCTTGCGGTGCCATGATGAAAGGAAAAGAAGGCGCTTGTGGAGAAATGAAAGGCGGTATGGGTGGCATGGACATGAAAGGTGGAGAAATGTCTTGTGGCGCAATGATGGAAAAAATGAAAGGTAAAATGGGCGGCATGGACATGAAAGGCGGTGAAATGTCTTGTGGTTCAAAAATTGACCCAGCTAAAGCAGCCGGAAAATAAAATATTCTTTTCTGTCTGTAGGCTACGGCAAAGTTCTGCCTACAGACAGAAATTATAGATCTTCCCCTTATATTGACTTCAGACTAGAGACTTTGTCCTCAACTATGCATGCGAGGCTAAAGCCTCACCTCCTGATCAATAGCCTTAACCCCAATGTCATTAAGTTAGGGATAAAAGATGTATTTAAAAACAAAAAAAGTGTTCACACAAAGGCACAAAGCCACCAGGAAGAGCGATTTATTTTTCTTTTCTTCGTGTCTCTGTGACTTTGTGTGAGTATAAACTCTTGTAGAGTTTCTTAACTTAATGGCATTGGTCTTTGCCCCCTTTGTACTCATAGTGAGATAGCGGATGGATACAGTAACTAACCTAGTTCAACATGCAGGCCTTGGATTACGACGTTCTTTTTTAACTGAAATCATTGATAAACCAGCAAAAAACGTCAGTTTTTATGAAGTTGCACCAGAAAACTGGATGACTCTGGGTGGAAAACTAGGCAAACAGTTTAGGGCAATGACAGAGCAGTTTGACTTTGTTTGCCACGGTTTATCACTCTCTATCGGTAGCAGCGATCCTCTGGATGAAAAATTTGTCACTGCTGTTAAAGGCTTTATGCAGCAACATCAAATCAAATTTTATAGTGAGCACCTGAGCTATTGCAGTCACCAGGGCCACTTATATGACTTGATGCCCATCCCTTTTACCTCAGAAGCAGTCACTCATGTCGCTAAAAGAATCCAGCGCGTTCAGGATATTTTGGAACAAAAAATAGCGATTGAAAATGTCTCTTATTATGCAGCCCCTGGACAGGAGATGGATGAAATTGACTTTTTTAATGCGGTTATTGAGGAATCCGACTGTGATGTTTTAATTGATATCAATAATATTTATGTTAACAGCGTTAACCATGGTTATGACGCTGAAGCGTTTTTACGCGCCATCCCTGCTCATCGGGTTGCTTATGCTCATATTGCGGGACATTATGTTGAAGCCGATGATTTTTTAGTCGACACCCATGGTGCAGATGTTATTGATCCAGTATGGAAACTGTTAGCAAAAGCCTATGAGCTTTATGGCGTTTTTCCAACCTTGCTTGAACGTGATTTTAATATCCCCGCTTTAGATATATTGCTAAAAGAAGTTGATACCATTCGCTCTATTCAAAATGCCTGGTATAGCCAGCACGATCAAAAATCTGCATGAAAATTGACTTTAAAGCCAAACAATTAGAATTTTCTGCTTATATACGAGACCCGCTTAATAATCCAAAGCCCGATGATGTCAAACCTCAACGCATGGAAATCTATAGGGAATTGTTTTTTAACAATATAGATAGTTTTTTAAGCAGTAATTTTCCCGTTTTAAAAACCATCTTAGATGATCAGCAATGGTTTGAGCTATCACAGGACTTTTTTGCCAAACACCCTTGTAGCACGCCTTATTTTTCAGAAATTCCAGAAGAGTTTTTAGAATATTTGCAAGATGAGCGTCAAAATGAAAGCGACTACCCTTTTCTATTGGAACTAGCCCACTATGAATGGGTGGAAATGGCGCTCTCTATTTCTCAAGATCAGCTCATTGCCAATTCAGATAGTTTTATTAGCAATATAGCTGAACAAAATATTTCTTTGTCAGCTTTAGCTTGGCCCCTAGTCTATCGCTTTCCTGTGCAACAAATATCAGCGTCTTTTCTACCTGAAACAGCGCCTGAGCAAGCTACTTTTTTATTGGTTTATCGCGCCATTGATGATGAAGTGAATTTCATTCAAATCCCTCCAATTACCTTTAGGTTGCTACAAATTTTACAACAACATGAATCAATTTCCTGTCAAGATTGCCTCTCTCAGATAGCAGAGGAATCAGCCCACCCAGAACCAGAAAAACTCATGCAGTCTGGATTGCAAATCATTGAAGACCTAGCTAAAAAAAATATTATTGTGGCAACAAAATCAGGCTAACTTCACTTCTAAGTGCTTAATTATTGAGGTCGATGAATTCAGTATATTTTCCACTCGATACCTGAGAATTTTATCATTCCTATCAACAACTAAATATTCCTGGTCTGTAAAGACATCTGATTTAATAATAATAGTTTCCTGCCCATCAATATCGACCAAAATGCAGGCTGTTTTTGCGCCCTCATTATCGATATCCATAATATGCAATAATTCTGGGTCATACCCCAACACCTCAACCCCAACGATCACCTCATTAGAACGAGTGGTATTTATCCTGCGCACAACGGTAACGACATCCGTAGGAAGAACTTTTAAATGAATAATATCACCCACTTTAGTGTCAGGGTGCTGTTCTAATAAGCGCAGACAAAAACCCAAATGACTTTGATCAATCACTTTTATATTTGGCTGAGCCTCTGGCTCTGTATTCTCTGCTGACCAAATATCGGCACTTTCAAAATACTCAACTTTTTCTTCACCAGGCCCTTTTAACAAAGACAATCTGGCATCTACTTCATTCCTATAACCAAAACGCTCATCATGGCTCTCTTGCTTAAAATCATCAGTAATACTCAAATCTCTAACTTCATAAGACACCACTCCTTTGGTTTTTAATATGCTCTCCTTATGCATAAGAAATTCACTAAATTTATCCAGGCCAATTTCTGCATATAACTCATTATCAGCAAGCTCTCTATCATTTTTTCTGTGCTGGTTCATTGTTAATGCTTTAATCAAACGTAGAAGCATTATTCTATTGTTATACGCAGTATTTCTTTTATCCGCTGAAAGTTCAAATAACTGCTTTATCAGATTTAGGTTTGAAACATAATACAAATAAGGAGACGACTGCGGAATAACCTCTTTTGATACAGCAGGGGGAGCACCAACCCTAAGGTTTAAACTCGGCACACTGTTGACCTTTTTTTCAGGCACCATAGGCAATAAATCTACTTTATCAGCAACCGAGCTCAGTAAATCAAAAATAAGATGTATTTCTTCGGTATTAAATTGCTGAGTATTGCTCAACTCAAAAACCAGCAATTGTTTAAACACTTTAATAAAACAGGTATCTCGCTGGTCTGGCGCTAACTCCATGACCTCATTTTGTTGTGCAAACAGATAAAATAAATAACATAAACTCCAAAAACCTTTTCCCAATTTTTTATAGAGCAATGCTTTATACAGCATAACATTAAGCATCGCCTGAATAGCATTAACAAGAATCAAGGCTTTTTCTGCGGGTGAAAAAATTATTTTGGTTTTAAAGCCAATATCCTTACATATCAATGCATAATTCTCTGCAATTTCTATCGTGCACTTGCTAGACACCTCCACCTTAAACGTATCTTCAGCAGAGAATGGAAAATAACTTTTACGATAACTTGCTTGTAATTGCTCCGAGAACTGAAAAACCAATGCGGATAACTCTTCAAGAATAAAAGCCCTTATATCCGGTTTTATTTTTGTATTTGTTAAAGTTTTTAAAATACCCAGAAAGACTTGTAACACTTCAAGCTTATCTTTTTTGTCCTGCCGTTCCAACCAGATAGAAAAAGCCTCCTTATCTAAAGAAAAAGGTAAGCTGTGTTGCTCAGAATTATCGGCTTCGGGCGTTTGAGGAGTAATCATAGGTCATACATATAACAGTCAAGAGTCTATATGAATTGTAGATCATTTATTATAAGTGTGAAGGCTATTTAACATAATTACAAAGATCACTACACTTAAGCTCCGCTGTATCGTTTAGGCTCTCATCCAATAGCCCTAATTTTATAGGCATCTCACCTAAAAGTTCGATTGATCCAACTATAAACACGCTTGATCACCAGCCTTTGATCTCGCGGCAACATATGCCTCTCAGCTGCAATTTTAACTTGTCGATAAGCCGGGTTTTCTTTAGCCGCTAGCCGTCTTTTTCTTGCGCTACTGGTTACTTCAGGCAAATCAAAATCTGTAAAAATATCGTAAAAGGGGAGTTCAATACCAGCTATAAAGTCAATAACTTGAGCCTGTTTTTGATTTGAGTGAGGTACAGCAAGGCTGATAGTCACCAGTCCTTTAACCTCTGTTTTATTTGCATTTTCCTTAAGATAATAAACCGCCATCACTCCACCCAAGCCATATCCGACTATTACAATATTTTTAATTTTAGCCTCAAGTAAAAAATCAATTGCAGCCTGAATCCTGGCATTTGCATTTTCAAATAAAGAATAATATTCAGTTTCTGCCGCTTCAATACCTAATACGGGTAACTGCAAAGACAAGGTCGCCCAACCATGCTCGGGTAAATAGGTTCTTAATGGCTTAATTAATTTACTTTGATCTGGATGACCATCCATCGGGTGCAATATAATTACTGTCCCTAAGCTATCGATTTCTTCAGTTTCGGTATACAGGCTTAAGAATTTTTTACCCTTTACCTGCAACCAGCTTACCTTCCCTGTTGCAAAAGAAGACTCTATTTGTTCAGCATATCTTAGTTCGCGTAATTCATCTGATGCCCCACTATATGCACTATGGCAACAGAAAATGATAAACAATAAGGGCTTTAACATTACATCTTCTCTATATTATAAAAGCTACTGTCCCTATATATATCATGAATATGCCTTAAAAACACCATTACAACCGATGCAACAGGTAAAGCTAATAACACACCAACAAAACCGAATAGTTGTCCACCAGCCAACACTGAGAACATAACCGCAACGGGGTGCAGTCCAATTTTATCGCCAACTAACCAGGGTGTTAATAACATCCCCTCCAGGGATTGACCCACGATAAAGACTGCTGAGACAGGAATTAAATACATCACATCCTGAAACTGCAGTATGGCCGCTATACAAGCGACAGTAATGCCCACAATTGAGCCTAAATAAGGCACAAAACTAACCAGCCCCGCCATCATGCCTATTAATAAAGCGAGATTTAAGTCGACCAGCCATAATCCAATACTATATATCGCACCTAATGCCAACATCACATAAAATTGCCCGCGCATAAAGGCGCCTAAGACCTCATTAGTCTCGCTAGCTAACTTGCCGGCTGTCGGTGCAATTCTACGAGGCAACAACTCATGTATTTTGGCAACCAGCAAATCCCAGTCGCGCAACAAATAAAAAGTTATAACGGGGATTAGTATTAAGTTCATCAACCATGCAGCCAATACCGCACCTGATCGTGAGACTGACCCCATAAAAGCTAACAAGCCACCCCCCGCTTTTTGCCAATGACTTTTTATCATGGCAACAATTTTATCACCCTCTATTAAGCTAAGGTCCCAGCCCAAATGTAATTCCACCCAGGGGATAATATTCGCATTCAACCAATTGGCATATTTAGAGAAGTTATTCAGAAAAAAGCTTATTTGATATTCAATTTTAGGGACAATAACAATTAATAGGGCCGAAAAAATGAATAATATGGCTATAAAAACAACAACAACCGCATTAGTCCGCCCTAACTGAAAGTTCTTAATTTTAATCAATTCTAGCTTATCCGCTAGAGGATCACCTAAATAAGCCAAGATAGCGGCAAAAACAAAAGGCATTAATACTGGGGAAAGCAGATAGATCAACCCTCCAGTCACTAACAAAAAAGTAAGGACTAACCATTTTTGAGAATCTGTCATATTACTTATCCTTTAAAAACCAGAATTTGAAACTCCCCATCTTTTTTTAAGAAAGGGAGCGGGATGCCATTTAATTTAATGGCTATTAACAAACCATCGGTTAAAAAATGATTGAGCAAGTTAATATTTGTATGGGTAGGAGGGGCCTTTGGCCGCGACTGGAACAAAATCGAGACCAAGAGCATTTTCGGCTAAAACCTCACTTCCTTATTTTCTAACTTTTGTTAACTAACAACACTGGAGATTTAGGGAGCTGGAAAGAAATAATTATTTGGGCAGGGGTTTGTTTGTCTTCAGTGGGGTGGCAATAGGCGCATAGCGAGCTACATCACTGTTGCCACCTCACTGAAGGAGGACAAAAAGACCAGCAAGATTGAATGATTATTTTTTTCCATCTCCCTTACTGTAATTGTATACAGTTACTTAATGCTGCTGTGCAGAATGATTTTCAACTGAAGTAGAAAATGTATTAAATTGCTCCTGAGCATACCGAGAATGGCACTGTACACAACTGTCATTCATTTTATAAAAATAAAAACTCATAACATCTGCATTTTTAACTTCGGCTGCATGTGCCAACATACCTGCATACTGATGAAATGAATGATCCAGCTTTATAAATTGTTCAGGCAAATTATGATGAAGCTGTTTCATCTGCTCAGCGCTTAAACTTTGCTTCATCAAATAACTTGCTTGAATCTGCTTCCCTATTTCAGCTGTTTTCTCCCAATTCCCTTTAGCCATTGTACTGACTAGCTCTTGCATAGCCTTTTCTATTGCTAGCATTTCCTTTTTTAATATTGGTTTAACATCAGCGGGGATATTCAACTTATTCGCTTCCTCTGCAACACTAGAAACTGAGGTCAGCACCCCTACAAAAAAAACAAAAATTAAAGCTTTAAATTTCATCTATAACTGTCCTGCAAAATATAATCCAACAGTAGTAAAAAACACCACAATAACCACTATTGAAAGCCATATACCTACCTTATTACCCGATGACTCTTCTTTATAAACTTCAACCCCTTCGATACGTGCATTGATAGCTTTTGATTTACCATCATCACTTTGCTCAACTTGATAATAAATAGTATCTCCTCGATAGGGCCGTCTTACAAAATCTTTTAAAGCAGAAATATGGATAAAAATATCATCACTGCCATCTTCAGGTTTAATAAATCCAAACCCACGGTCATCTTTCCAGGTTTTTAAAACCCCTTTATTCTCTATCGCCATTTCATCGTTCCTCTCTTAAAACATGTCTTTCAGCATCAGGAAAATATCAATAACCATATCCCCCTTATTGCTTATCATGGCACCAAGCCACTTGTTGAAGAACCGATTTTATAACATCCTCCGTCCTCTGTCTTTAAAAACCCCACCCCGTAACTCTTTGGAGCCAGAGAGTTTTAATTTTCTCTTATCTTTTCCAACTGATTCCAATGCCATTAAGTTACATGACTATTAATAAACCACCGCTTAAAGAGTCATATTCCACTAACTTGTTAGCAGTATTTGAAGTTTTGTCGATAAAAGTAGGAGGGGCCTATTGGCCGCGACCGGAATAAGATCAAGAACAGTCGCGGCCAATAGGCCCCTCCTACCACTATGAATAACGCAGGAATTCGCTGATTTTTTGATAAACCTGTGGTTTGTATGCAACTATATTAAGTTAAGAAATTTAACAAAACTTTATACTCACACAAAGTCACAGAGACACAAAGAAAAGAAAAAGAAATTGCTCTTCTTGGTGGCTTGGTGCCTTTGTGTGAAAACTTTTTTTGATCTGTGTAATGGTCAATTTTTATTGCTCTTGCTTAGGCCTTTTATCTAATCAGACAATAAACAAGCCAGCCAATTGCTCAAGCTTGCTAAACTCCGGCTTAATCTCATACACTCCGTTGTTAGCCTTACCTTCATCCATCCCTCTAACAAACAAGTATTTAACGCCGCCTATATGCTTTTCATAACTATAATCAGCTAATCTATTTTTTAGATATTGATGTAAGACCAGTGTATAAATCCAGTATTGCAATCCATAATTGTGCTCCCTCATCGCATCGACTAAATCATGCTGCTCATAACTTTCGAGCCCATTAGACTTGTAATCCATTACAAAATATTGGCCCTTATATTCACAGATCAAATCAATAAACCCTGTTAAGTAGCCACACAGTGTTTTTCTGGATAGGGGCTGATAGCAGGGATCATCTTTTAAAATATGATTAATTTGGCTGGCATCCAGAGTCTGCATGGATAGATAAAAAGGCATTTCCTTTAAACATTGCTTAGCTTGTAAATTCTTTAGAACAAACTGTTCATCATCTTTTGATAAAGAGCTGTTAACCGTATTTTTTAACAGTAAATCAATTTGTTCAGGCTGAGATGTTTTTAAGCCATAACGTTGGCAAGATCTCTCCCGTTGCTGACTAATATCATTTTCTTCAGCCAGAATATGGAAGGGTATATTTTCTAATAAATCATGAATGACATTACCGGTATGGGCTCCACGAGGCAATTCTGAATAATTTGCCTCTGACCAATCAATGACCAGCTCTTCCCTCGCTTTATCACTGGGCAATTCTGGCGTTTCATGTATGCTCAATGCTGACAAAGCAGTATAACTACTCATTTGCCAAAGCGTATAAAGTCCACGCTGTCTTTGTTTAACACGGTATGATTGTTCAGCTTCAACGGCCTGATAATGGCTATTAATGGCTTGCTCAGACTCTATTAATTGATATTCAAAAACGGCGGGCTGTTGCTGGCTATACGCTTTTAGCTTCTGTTGTTGCTGATCAAAGTCATCACTAGAAAAATCTAATAAATACGCCATTGCCGAATCATTTGCATTAACTTTTGTACGGACATCAGCCCAGTTCAGATAACATCTATATTTAGCACGGGTAACAGCAACATAAAAGACCCTAAGGTCTTCCGCCAGCTCCTCTTGCAAAGCAAGCTGTCGATGATGCTCAAATAAATCAGAACCTAAATCAGCAATCATGATGTTATTTTCATGACACTTAATCACATGCTGTTGTTTTTTTAACTGTGCGCCTCGTTGCCATAAAAAAGGACAAAAAACGACCGGGAATTCCAACCCTTTTGAGCTGTGCATGGTAATTATTTTTACAGCCTCTTCATCACTTTCCAGCCGTAACTGCTGCTCATCAGAACCAGAGTTCTTTGCATTAGCGGCTTGAGTCATATTATTGTGCAGCCAATCCAGTGTTTTATTAATGCCTAAATGCTCATCAATTGCCGCCTGCTGGACTAATTCTATACAATGCTGAAGATTGGTAATCTGTCTTTCTGCCTGTTGCTGTTTTGATAAGTGCGGTAGTATTTTTTCGTTGCTCAACAGTTGCTGCATCATCACCATAAAGCCCTTGTTATGCCAGTTTTGCTGATAATCTAAAAAACGGGATAACCAGCCGTCCATCACCAATTCATCATTCAATGCCTGAAATAATTGCTGCCCATTTAGGTTAAACCAGCTAAGTGTTAAGGCCTGCTTAAGCAAGTTATTGTTGCTAGGTTGAGCGATGGCTTGTAATAAAACAAATAAATCTATCGCCTCTGCTGAAGCAAATACCGATTCCTTACTGTTTATTACAGCAGCAATACCTGCATCATTCAAAGCCTGTTGAAAATCCTTGGCCTGGGGATTACTTCTCACCAAAATGGCGATATCTTTGGGCAATATCGGGGTATTATTAGCTAGTTTTTGAATAGCATAAGCAGGGCTTAATAAGGCTAATATTTCATTAACCGTGGCTATTTTTATTTCATTGGCGGCTTTTCCTGCTGACCAGAACTCAGCATCATTTTTATCCAGCTGCCATAAAACCAGTGGAGGTAATGGTTGGTCATTTTCAAGAACCGAGCCATGCCCTGCTGTTAATGCTGGTTTTACATTAATAAATTCAGGCTTTTCTGCATAAAAAGGCTGTTCTCTGGCAAATAAGCGATTAACACCTTCAACTAATTGTGGATGTGATCGCCAGTTATTGCCCAAGGTAAAATGATGCTGGGCCTGTTGTTGGGCGGCAAAATAGGAGTTAATATCTGCGCCTCTGAACTTATAGATGGCTTGTTTTGGATCACCAATTAAGTATAAATAATGTTCAGCCGAGTTAAACAGCGTTGAGAAGATAAACCACTGGTTTTGGTCTGTATCCTGAAACTCATCAATTAATGCCGCTTTAAATCGTTGCTGAATTTCCTGTTTTAATATCAAGCCTTTTTCATGCTGTAAGGCTTCTGAGAATCGACTAATTAAATCGTCGAAAGACAGTACATTTAATTGTTGTAGCCTTTTATCAACATCCTCTCTTAAGGCTTCAAGTAAGGATCGTCGTAAAGTAAGCGTGATGCTGTTAACTGCATTATCTATTTTCTCAAACAGACTGGTATCAATATTTAATTCATTAATATAATTCAGTTTTTGTTCTTCAGGTGGCAGAGGCCTGGCTTTACTGGTTTTAAACTTCACCCCATTCAAAGCATCAATCAGCCCTTTTTCTGTAAATAAGGAAAAATCTGGTGCTAGCGTGCTATCTTCATCTATCCATTGCAATAGGTTTTGACTCATGCCTTTAAATTCAGAAATAAAGGACTTTTTAAACTTAGCTTCCGCTAACTGTTCAGCAATGATGTTTAAAGCTAGCTGAATCGTCAGTTTATTTGCTTCAATTAATTGCTGTAATTCGAGCAGTTTTTGCTCTAGAGCCTGATAATCGGGGAAAACCGTCAAATCAGGCGAAATAAAATCAATACTGGCCAGTAATTGATCGGGGGTTTTATACTGAGCGGTCAGTAAAGAGGCTTCCCAGATTGAGCGTTGATAAATCTGCTTACGCCAGAAATCATCTGAACAGGCCTGTTTAATCGTGCTAATATCACCGGTTAATTCAGAATCAAATAGCTGGCCACTTTCTAAAGCATGTTCAGCCAATATTCGCTGACAAAAGCCGTGTATTGTGAATATCCCCGCCTGATCTATATCCAGTAATGCCGTATTTAACCGTTGAAGTACCAGCTCAGGCTCAATCGTTAAGCTGTCTAGCCATTGATTTATACTGCTATCAGGCGATTTCTGATTACTGCTAATCGCCAGCCGAGTTTCGTTTAAGCGTAGTCTAATTCGATCCTTTAACTCTTCTGTGGCTGCCTTGGTAAAAGTCACAACCAGTATTTGCTTGATATCCAGTTCTTGCTCAACGACAAAACGCAGTACCAGCATGGCGATAGCATAGGTTTTCCCGGTCCCAGCACTGGCTTCTATAAGGTTAATGGATTTAAGTAGCTCTGTAGAGACAGGGTTAAAGTTGTTGATTATTTTAGCCATTGCTTGCTCAATGAAGTATTTTTGCAGCTTTGTTGTTAAGCCCTCTCACGATGGCAATGCTGTTGACTTAGAGAGTAGGGTTTAGCCTTATAAGTTTCAGCCGAGGCTAAAGCCTCAGTTCCTAATATGCCTAACTTGAACAGTGAGCGTATAATTGATGCGCTTCCTTGCGTCAGCACATCCTATGTTTGAGCCGTATTTTATTCAGAAATCAATTCTTTTAAATATTGATATAACAAGCGTGAAGATTTAGGTGGCTTTTCTGCTTTAGCTTCTTTTTGCGCATTTCGCTGTAATTGTCTTAAATGCTGTCTATCCGCTGTCGGCATTTCGTTTAATAAATCTGTCAGCACATCATTATTTTCACAAGCAATTAATTGATCTCGCCACTGTTCTGCCTGATGATGTTCTCTTACACCATGAGCATTTTTTGTTTGTATCCGTCCCAATACTTCATTGACAGTATCAAGATCTATCTTTCTAAGGTGCGCGGTAATAAATTTCATTTGCCGTTTTCTGGCCGCCTTAGTTCCAGGCATTTTCTTTGCTGCTGTAATTGCTGAAGTTAGCTGCTCAGGTAGATTCATTGCTGTAAGCTGATCTCCCGTTAAATTCGTGAGTTCTTCTGCTATTTTAGCTATTTCGGCAATATCTCTTTTAATCTGTTCCTTATTAGGACGTATTGCATAATATTGAATTAAATCGCCATTTTCATCGTATTCTGGTTCCTCATCACCACCATATCCGACTTCATTATTATCTATCATTATCAAACCATTGAAATTAAAAAAACTATAAACATCACGACAAAACAAATTGGTATCAATACGCCCATCCAGTCAGTTTTTGACTCTTTGCTTAGTTGCATTGATGATTTTATGCCGGGTCTCATCCAAAATATGATTCCAAGGACCATAACACCCAATAAAATATTTTCCCAAAGTGAAAACTCCATGCTGTTACCTCTATATTTATGGGGTTAAGGGAGCAGGAAATAAATAATTGTCCGATATTGGGCAGGATTTTTGTTTGTCTTCAGTGAGGTAGCAACAGGCGCATAGCAAGCTACGTAACTGTTGATACCTCGTTGAAGGCGGACAAAAAGACCAGCAAGATTGGATGATTATTTTTTTCCAGCTCCCTAAGTGTTTATATAAGGTTTCATTATCCTTAAAAAAGTGCTTAATAGCGATAATCTTTTAAACTATTAGACCATATCACCTTTTTTTGCTGCAAACTCATTGCAGCATAAGCAGGACTGGTAGAAGGCAGTCGAATATAACATAGGGATTGAAAGTCCTTTTTAACAGGCGGTAACACATACTTGTTATATAAAGACTCAGCTTTTGCCCCATTAAAACAAACCAGTTTAAGTTGTGTATGCATAGAAAAAAAAGCACAAAAGTCATTCACTTTTATGGTATCCATTTTAATAGCGGCATCCAGACTGCCTTCTCTGTGACAACTCTGCAATACATCCCAGACTGCAATATTATTCTGTATTAATAGTTTTTTGCGTTCACTATAGGACATCTCAGAATCTTCATTAAACAATGCCTGCATAATGGGCCAAAAGGCATTACGCTGATGCCCATAATACTGTTGTTTTTGCAAAGACATCTCGCTAGGCATAGAGCCCAAGATCAATACTTCTGCCTGCTTATTCTCAATCGGCGAGAACCCTGTAATACTATTCACTCGTCAGCAATTTATAAAAAATAAATCCTACATTATCTACAAATTTGAGATAATGCACGGCTTTTTATTATTGAAGAACAGCCATGTGGTTTAAAAATCTTGCCCTTTACCGTTTTACCGAACCTTTTTCTTTAGTTGCTGAAGATCTGGAAGAAAAACTCGCCGATAAACGTTTTCGCCCCTGCGGTAGCCAGGAAGAATTTAGCATGGGATGGACTTCGCCTGTAGGCGATGCAACAGAGCAACTTATCCATGCTTCTAATGGTTTTATGATGCTGTGTCTTAAAAAAGAAGAAAAAGTGGTTCCTGCTGCGGTTATTAACGAAATGCTACAGGACAAAGTATTTGAAAAAGAAGAACAGGAAGCCAGAAAGCTCAGTAAAAAAGAGCGTACGGCTTTAAAAGATGAATTGATTTTTGAGCTATTACCCAGAGCCTTTTCATTCTCAAAAAAGACCTTTGCCTATATTGACCCTAAAGGCGGCTGGATGGTCGTTGATGCGGCTTCTGCAAAAAAAGCAGAAGACCTATTAAGTCATCTGCGTAAATGCTTAGGTTCCTTAGCTGTGGTCCCTGTTAACACCCTGGATAAGCCTGTCGCTATCATGACCCAATGGTTAACTGATAGCTCAACCACGCCTAAAGATTTATTGGTAGAAGATGAATGTGAACTACGTTCACCTGAAGAAGATGGCAGTATTATCCGTTGTAAGCGTCATGACCTTTCTTTACCAGAAATCACCAACCACTTGGATATTGGTAAGCAAGTTATCAAATTAGCAGTAAACTGGACAGATAGAATGTCCTTTATAGTGGATGAAAACCTGGCCATTAAACGCTTAAAATTTTTAGATTTAATTCAGGATCAGGTATCAGATACTGATGCAGAAGATGCAGTCGCCAGTTTTGATGTCGATTTTTCTATTATGACCCTAGAGCTTTCTAATTTCTTGCCTAGGCTTTTGGAAATTTTTGGCGGTGAGAACAAAGTATAGTTATCTGATCATTACACGGCTTAATTTGGAAGTGAGGCTTTAGAGACTGTGAAAGTATTCGGTTTTAGCTCCCCTCTTTGGAAAAGAGGGGCTGGGGGAGATTTTATTATAAAAAATAAAGACCTGCACTCCAGAGAGAAAGTTGTCTAAGTTATTTCATGCGCATTACTTAGTGGTGGGGTTAAAGCTCCACTTCCGATGTTATTATATGCTTTAGGATGTGCAGAGGAACGAGGTACATCCTATAAAGTCGGCTTAATTTAATTCCCAGACATAACTAACAGTTTCTCGAATGATCAATAAAACTTTGCTCTATCTACTTTTATTCAGCAGTCATGCTGTATTGGCAACTAGCTATTCATACCCCGAAAATGAAGGTGACAGGCTGCTTAAAGATGATATTGAAGAGGCTCATTACACCTTGGCTAAATATGAAGATACCTTGCTTGATATTGCCAGGCAGTTTGATCTTGGCCAAAATGAGATATTACTGGCAAATCCTGGGGTAGACAGATGGTTACCCGGTGAAAAGGCCCGAGTAAGGATACCCAATAAACGCTTACTACCTGCCACGCCCCATCAAGGTCTGGTTCTGAATTTACCCGAATACCGTTTATATTATTACCCGAAACAAAAACTGCCATCTCGAATAGTTATAAGCCACCCTATCAGTATTGGCCGAATTGACTGGGATACACCACTAGGTAAAACACGCATTATTGAGAAAAAAAAGAACCCTACCTGGACACCCCCAAAATCAATTAAGAAAGAGCATGCGGAACAAGGTGAGATACTACCTGATGTTTTCCCCGCAGGGCCTGATAACCCACTTGGCCTGTTTGCTTTACGTTTAGCTGTTCCTGGGTATTTAATCCATAGTACCAATAAACCTTATGGTGTAGGCATGAGGGTTAGCCATGGCTGCATCCGCATGTATCCGGAAGATATAGAACGTCTATTCCCACAGGTAAAAACAGGGACTGCTGTCTATATAGTCAACCAGGCGATTAAAGTAGGTTGGTCTGAGAATAAATTATATATAGAGGTCTACCCTGAACTGGAGGGTAAAGAGCTGAGTTATGATAAGCGTTTGAATACAGCGTTGGATTTGATTGAACAAGCAAATAATAATCAAATGCCCGTGGTTAATGGCACCTTATTAAAACAGGCATTGCTGGAAAGCAATGGTATTCCTGTTGCTATTTTTGAAAAATATTTTTTTGAATAGAATAGTAAAGCATAAAAAAAACCTGAGCCTATTAAACTCAGGTTTTATCTTCAAGGAAGTGAGGCTTTAGCCTCGCTTTAATTTATGCGGGGCTGAAACCCCTCTTCCTTGTGAAAGTCATTCCTTCGCAGAAATTATTTCATCATCGATTTTTTGAACATACGATCAAGCTTACTGTTAGTATCTTGAGCGTATTGTGCTGCACGGTTCGCCGCTGCTTCTGCTGCTGCTGCTTTTGTTGCTGCTTCTGTCGCTGCCGCTTGTGCAGTTGCTGAATCAGTCGCTGCTGCTGAAATTTGAGTATTTAAACCATCAATTTGAGCTTGTAAGCCTTCAATATCAGAAGTACTTGCACAACCTGTTGCTAAAGCTGCAGTAATAACAATCGCTGAAATTTTTAATGCTTTTATCATTTTCTTTTCCTATATAAATTTATTTAAAGACCTACCAGTGTATATATGATTACAATTCTGCCTGTTTTCTTAATGACTTTCCAGCTTTATTTTACTTTTACCACAGTCCCTTTCTTAATCCATTGCCCTAGCTGATCAACTTGTTCATTCGTCAAAGCGATACATCCATGGGTCCAGTTCATTATTTTATGAATGGCTTTATCAGCCTCCCCTAAGCCATGAATACCTATTTGACCGCCAATTTTTGTATTCTGTGAAGGCACTTGTTTTTCATCGTGCGCCTTTACAATCGCGGTGTGCGAGCGTTTACTCAGCAACCCGCTTAACAAAGCTTCATTGGCATTATCGACGGAAGGGTAATTAAAACCATAAAATTTATAGAAGCGGCTTTTATTATTGATCCAGCCGATTTTATACTCACCTTTAGGGGTAATATCATCCCCCCTGTGTTTTTTAAAACCCGCCCCTTTTTGGCCTATTGCAATGTTATTCATGGTAACTAAGGTCTTGTTTTCTTGCTTTATTTCAAGCGTTAGCTTTGTCGTATCGACTAATAACCAAATCGGTTCTACTGCTTGTACCGCTGTAAAATAAAACGAAATAATCAGTATTAAAAAACTATTCAACAGAATTTGTCTCATAAAAAATCTACAATTAAGTAATGTTTTGGTGTATTTTAAGCACACAATAATAATGTCGTGAAGGTTTAACAATGCAAACAGAAAGTCTATCAACCACTCCTTACACCGATCAAAAACCAGGTACATCTGGATTAAGGAAAAAAGTTACTGTTTTTCAACAAAGCAATTATTTAGAAAACTTTGTTCAGTCTATTTTTAA
>ENA-OSET01001493-OSET01001493.1-sediment-metagenome-genome-assembly--contig:-NODE-1493-length-24225-cov-20.095950_pt1 | contig 24225 bp, 22 predicted proteins | sample MGYA00237882_ERZ534229 | MGnify/ENA primary metagenome ERZ534229 (study PRJEB26408, sample SAMN06266212) | sediment metagenome | isolation source: Hudson Canyon methane seep mesocosm | place... | reverse complement strand
GCAGGAGATGAACAATGAGCTCATTAAAAAAGCGAGTTACGAGCGGTGTAATTTTTGCGATTGCTCTCCCACTTTTATCCGCCTGCGCCAGTAAATCGGTGCCCGATACGCATTTCTATTTACTCGATCCAGCCCCTCAAAAGCTGAGTAATAACTACCGAGACCAGCTTATCGAAGTGTCAAAGATAAGCTTACCGAAATACCTTAAAAATAATCAGCTCATGATGCTCGGTGCGCATAACAGATTAATACCGGCGAACTATCATAAATGGGCAGATGAGTTCGGCCCCTCAATTAGGCGTGCTTTAATCGTCCACCTTGAAGTGGCATCAGACACAACCAGCTATACCGACGCATGTGACCAGTGTGATGCATTGAACCTAACGATCGAGCATTTTTATCCCACTGAAGATGGCCGACTCATATTTTCCGGTAACTATGAATTAGAAACCATCGACGGCATCGCTGTGCGAAAGCGCTTCGCTTATGAGGAAACACTGCCGCAAGGAGGCTATGCACAGGCGGTCAAGCAAATGAACGCGCTAATAAAACAACTAGCAATAGAGATCGAAAAAAATCTGAGTTAAATTTACGTGGCTAACGTTTAGTTTAACTAAATTATGAGGCCCATCTCGGCTGCGTAGTTATTTAGATTTCCAACTAGACTAGTTGAAGGTATATACCGGGTTTCATCATGCTTGTTCAAGGTGGTTCTGTTTGATTTCTAAACGATATTTTCCCAAGTAACATGCTGATTTAAATAAACAATTGAAATATTTTTGTCATATTTACGCTTAATAATTGCGTTTCAATTTAAGCGAGACGAAATCATGACAAGAACTATTTTAAAAAAATCACTCTTAGCAAGCTGTATTAGTCTAAGCATTGCCGGATTCTCATCTGCGACGCTAGCTGGCGGCTATGCGTTAGTTAGCAATAATAAAGATTCTGGAAAAGGCTCTTTGCGACATGCAGTCGAGACTAAACAAGCTAAAAAAATATTTATTCTGCCAAGCGTTGACTCAGTCAACTTGAACTCTGGCTTAAATTATAACGCCGTCAAAGGCTTGTCGATTTACGGAAGCGGCCAAACCGTGAAACTCGACAAAAACGAAACACTTCTTTCAGTCAATCAAGGTGCTGATTTATTCATTAGCGATCTAATACTTGAAGGTAAACCTGGCTTTTTCAGTATTGAGAATCGTGGCGATCTGAACGGAGAGACTGCCGGAAAAGGAATTTTCGTTGATTTAAGAGATGATCAGACAGGCACGGTCAACATGTCTCTACGAAATGTAACGGTGAAAGGTTTTGCAAATCACGGTATCCATATATCTGACTGCAGTTTAGCAGACGCATGCGGAGCCGGTGCAGGCGGCGGTGGCGAAGGCTCCCCCGCTTCCGTCTCGGTAAGTACAATTAATGTAATCGTTGAAGACGTAGGTAATGGCAAATTTGACGCCGACGGTTTGCGTGTTGATGACCGTGGTGCGGGTGATATTCACTTTTATTCGCGCAAATCGACATTCCGAAATGTTGGCGCTGACGGTGTCGAACTCGATGAGGGCAATAACGGCGATATATATATTGACGTGATTAAAACAAATTTCACAGACAACGGTGCGTATTGTGACCCCACAGTCTTAGAAGCCTTTCTACCGAGCGCAGCAGAAGGTGAATTCGAGCTAGGTGAGGTAACCATTGAGCAAATCCCAGGAAATGTAACGGGTAGCCCAGATGATGCGTGTTTCGAGCGAGAAGTCAGCTTTTATGAAGATGATAGTGTCGAAGAATACGAATTTGGTATCGATTTAGACGATGGCATTGACTTAGATGAAGCAGGTGATGGCAGCATTTTTTCTCTGATGAAGCGCTCAGTCATTTCGGGCAATTTGGATGAGGGCGTAGATTTTGACGAAGCTGGTAATGGCGGAATTGACTCAGCCTTTATTAAAAATACGGGAACAAATAATAATGACGATGCCTTCAAATTATCAGAAGAGGATGAAGGTGATGTTCAGGTGATCGTGGTGCGCACCGAAGCGATCGATAATGGCGGCGAAGGATTCACATTTGAGGAAGCTGATGAAGGAAACCTTGACGCCGTCGTACTACGCACCACTAGTAGTGGCAACAAGAAGTCTAATAAAGATGGCATCGAAGCGGTACAGGAAGACGAAGGCACTGGTTCACTTCGTTTAATAAAGTCTGATATCCCCGATGGTCTTAAGCTCGAAGGCGTAGACTTACTTTAAGCTGATTCGAAGTAAACACATCAAGCGTGCGGTCTTTGACCGCCCTTGATGTGTTCCTCTCTACCACATTACATATTCTGCAACTCGGTAAAAGACCGACTCACTGTCATCTAAGTGAAACATAAACGAAACAAACTAAGCGAGCCATTTATAAATAATTGGAATCTTTTATGAAAAAATTACTAATCACATTGTGTTTTGCTATCTCATTAGGTGCTTGCACAACCTCTAGCGTTAAAGAAACGGCGATGACTGAAACGAGCACAGACCGTGCAACTGAGACATCGATGGATAGCCTATATGAGGTTCATGACCAAGGCCGCATATATGTATTTAATGAGTATGATTTATACAAAGACTTCGTTAAAACAGGCCATACCGCATATATGAAAACCTATATTGGCGACGGGCCTAAAGGCGAAACCTTAGTTTTTGGGCTAACCAGCAAAGAGAAAAAAATGCTATCAGGCTGGAAGCATGTCGATCTTTTTAATGGCGATAGACAAGCGACAGAACCGTTTTACGGCGAGATGGTTTTAGAAGGTCGCCTTTATGTTTTTAACACCTACCAAGACATGATCGACACACGCAAAGTTGGTGAGGCAATATTCCGTTATACCGATATCGGCGCCGGCCCAAATGGGGAGACGGTTGTTTATGTCCTGAACAAAGGCAATAAGAAGAAGAAACCTGAAGCATTAATGGCTGAGTTCAAGAAAATGAATAATTTAAGCTAAGCGAGTTTTTACGCTGAGAACAGAGTGTGTCGCGGCCTTAGCCGCGATCACTTTGCCTGATATAAAAAAGTAAATTTATCAATTTAATGAGCAAACTGTCTTATAGACTGGGCTTCGCATTCGCTTTTAAGAAACTTAAAATGAGTTTCCTTTCCTCAGGCGTCGCGCCGGCATTTACAAACATACTCTGTGTAATACTCTCCCATTCTTTAAAGGTATGAGAGCCTGGATCTCTCGGTGTATGACAGAGCGAGCATTTTTGATAGTAAATCTTAGCTCCCTCTTCCATTTCATCTAACGCACTCGCGATCACTTGCCCTACTCGATCAAGCCCAAAATCCTTATCGGTTAATTTTACATCAGTGCTTACGGTCATCGGTGGCTCGTAGGCGCGGTTTGGACCATCAATATCATTTGCTTTGACCATTGAAACCAGGCAAGTATTCGCGGTGGTGGCTTGGCTAAGCCCACTCGCCCGACGGCTAGAGGTAAGCGTATTCACCGAGCCTGAATTACAGCGACCTTTACTATCCCAAGACAACCAAGCCCCCTCATAAACTGAGATTACGCCAGGCATAATTTTCTCTGAAACACGCGCACCTACAATAACGCTCCCTCGCTCATTGCTAAGTTCAACAAGGTCGCCATCAGTGATACCTCGAGATTGAGCGTCCTCAGTATTAATCAGCGCAAACTCTCGGTCTTGGACGTTTAACTCATGACGCAGATCAGCCTGCGCAAATTGCGAGTGAATACGATTGTAGGGGTGCGGGCTCACCACATGCACTTGCTGCCTCGTTGCATTACCGAGGTACTCAGCAGGCTCCATCCAGGTCGCCATCGGTGGGCAATCTGGGATATTCATTTTCTCAATGGTCTCGCAATAAAGCTCTATTTTACCGGTCGCAGTTGCCAGCGGATTCTTTTCGGGATCCGTTCGGAACTCGCCGTGTCGCACCCAACTCGATTCCGATTTAGGGATGGGCACACGTGCTATTCCGTCCCGCCAAAAATCTTCAAATGATTTCGTCGTTGAAGCCGTAGACTTTTGATAAGATGCTTTAATCACATCGATTCGTGATTTACCGCCGGTGAAGTCTTGTTCTACATCAAACAGCACCGCTAGCCTGCGAAATATTTCGAAATCATCCAGCGACTCACCCAGGGGCTCGATGATTTTACGCATTGCGTACACCTTATCTTTCGAATACGTGCCCCCTGAACTAATTTCATCACGTTCAATGGTGCTCGTTGCGGGCAACACAATATCGGCGACGCGCGCTGCTGCGGTCCACCATGGATCATGGCACACAACCGTATGTACCTTCTCCATTGCTTTGAGCAATCGATTTGTGTCTTGTTGATGCGAGGCAAAATTGTTACCTGCATTGTAAATTAACTGCACATCCGGAAAGGTCAGATCACGACCATTGTGCGTGAACGCACCACCTGGATTTTCTAACATCTCAATAATACGCGACGCTGGACAAATACCCTGCACAGGGTTCTTCCCTTGCGAGAGTCCAGCCGGTGTGACCGCATGCGCGAACAAAGCGCCACCCTGCCCCCAATGCCAACTAAAGCCTACGCCACCACCTGGCAATCCAATCTGTCCGGTCATACAACTAAAAGAGATGATTGCCCAATAAACCATTTCGCCGTGTTGAGCGCGCTGTATTGACCATGAACCGCCTATTTGTGTGCGTTTGCTATTAAAGAGCTCTGCAAGTTCACGGATCTTTTTAGCCTCAATGCCCGTAATTTTCTCAGCCCATTCGGGCGTTTTAACGAGCCCATCATCCTTACCTTGCAGATAATCTATAAACTTCGCGGCACCGACCGTATATTTTTCTAAGAACGCTTTATCATGCAGGTCGTTTTCAACAAGATGTTGACTCATCGCTAAAAATAACGCGGTGTCGGTGTTGGGGATAATGGGGAGCCACTCGGAATTAAGCCAATCATCCGATGTGGTTTTTTGCGGGTTGATCGATAAAAACTTAACACCGGCGTCACGAATTTGTTCCCAATGTGGGTACATCGAGTGGTCGGTTGTCCCACCTTCCGCCCGACCATTTTTGTGTGGATCGACCCCTACCAATACAAAAATATCAGTATTTTTCAGTACCTGCAGCCAAGATGTTTGCCGCGAATATACTTCCATATCGCCAATAACATGCGGCATCGCCACTTGTGCGGCACCACCTGAGTAGTCACCAACGGTATGAGACATTCCACCGATCAAGTTAAAAAATCTCCCCTGTAACACATTGGGCGTTAACACACCGCCATGCGCCCATGCGCCATACGAGCTCGAGAAAATCGCATCGTTACCGGCGCTCTCAACCGTGTCCAGAACCGCTTTCGCCGTTAGTTTTAGTGCGGTATCCCAGTCGACACGCACAAATTCCTCTTTACTGCGTAAATCGGGGCGTCTATTCCCTGATAGGTTCTCGAGATAAGACTTACGCACGTGGGGGTATAACACTCGTGTTTTATGATACGTGCGACTTACCAAGCCTTCGGAAAGCATTTTTGTCGGCCGTGGGTCCACCTCGGTACGCGGAATGGCTTTAACAAACTTGCCGTCTTGCACCATGGCCCAAAATGCACCCACCTGCCCGGCACTTGGCACAAAGTGCACATCGCGCACCGCTGTGGCTAACGCCGATAAAGAAAAAGGAAGAGTTGTCGCAACGCCAGCCAGCGCTGCACTTTTAATGAAATCACGTCGAGATGGCATCCGTTATCCCTCGTACTTTTTATTTAGGTCTCGCCGCCACTGTTACAGAAAATTAATCATCTTTCAACTAACTTTGTTCGTTATTTAAGCAGGCATTAAATGCAGCCATTCATAACCTAGGCGGCCGCATGCACGCTATGCGTGCGACGTTTTAGCGCAGCTGCTCAATTAACGCCTTTACCGTTACAGATTCATCACAAAGTAGCTCGGGAGCAAGCATGCTGCGCTGCGTAATCATTTTTTTACTGAGCATAAATTCTTTTGGCCGATTAACACAATCGGCTGCAATCAAACGGCCCTCCTTGTAATAAAAAGCGGCAAAGCTTCGGCCTTTATCCTGATCACCGCGCACAACCATGTGATCGAAGCCCCGACTGAGGCCGGCAATTTGGAGTTTTAAATCGTATTGATCGGACCAAAACCAAGGCAGGCTGTTGTACGTTTTCGGGTTTCCACAAAGTGTCGCCGCAGCCACTTTTGCTTGCTCATTGGCATTAGGTACCGACTCTAAACGCAGCTGACAGTCATACATATCATTGAAGTGATTTGTGCAGTCGCCTGCGGCAAAAATGTTAGGGTCTGTCGTTACACACTGCGCATTCACACGTATGCCATTATTAACCTCAAGGCCCGCTTGCTCGGCAAGCTCCGCGTTAGGAATAACCCCCACCCCCACAATCACCACATCTGCCGGAAACGTTTGCCCATCATCACACAACACGCTTTGCACTGTTTGCTCGCCAGTAATTTGCGTTACCTGCACATTTGTTTTTATTTCAACGCCCTCCTCCGCATGGATTCGCGCATAAAACGATGAAACCTCAGGGGGCGTTACGCGTTGCAAAATACGCTCGGCCATTTCCAACACGACCACCTGCATCCCTTGTTTCGTTAACGATGCCGCCGTTTCTAAACCAATATACCCACCCCCAATAATCACCGCATTTTTACCCGTTGCAATATGGGCTTGAATGCCCTCCACATCCGCGATATTACGAAGGTAGTGCACACCGCCGAGCTCAGCACCCGGCACGTTTATTTTGCGTACACGAGCCCCTGTGCAAAGCACCAGTTTGTCGTAACTCAACACGTCGCCATTTTCTAGCAATACGCTTTTTTTAACTCTATCAATCGCACGCACATACCCGTGATAAAACGTTGCCTCATTTTTGTCGTAAAACGCCGCCGGCCGAATCGGTAGTTCTTCTGCTGTTTTTTCACCTGACAAGAACGCTTTAGATAGCGGCGGCCGGTGGTATGGTAAGTGTGGCTCATCACCAACGATGACTATTTCACCTTGCCAGCCTTCTTGACGCAGACTCGGCACCAGCTGCGCAGCCGCATGACTTGCGCCAATAATAATGCATCGATCAGTCATAATTTGACCTTTTTTCAATTATAAATGGAGACAATCCGATGCCCATTGTGGCGGACGCAGTCTGCCGGCTATTAATGGGCGATGGGGGTAACGTTTACCATCATTTTGGAATACCCTTTCACAAAGGTAGATTGCACAAGTTCGGGTTCACCTACCACCTCAATATGTTCAAAACGTTTCAAAATTTCCTCCCAAATAATGCGTAACTGCATTTCAGCCAAGCGATTCCCCATGCAGCGATGGGTACCAAAGCCAAAGGAAAGGTGATTACGCGCATTTTTTCGATCAATAATAAATTGATCTGGCTGTTCAATTCTACGTTCATCACGGTTACCCGATACGTACCACATTAACACCTTGTCGCCTTTTTTGATGGTTTGCCCATTCAGCACAACCTCTTCTTTGGCCATGCGTCGCATATACGCTAGGGGTGTCTGCCAGCGAATAATTTCAGAGACCATATTAGGGATTAAACTCGGATCACGTTTTAACTTCTTAAATTCATCCGGAAATTGATTTAACGCATGAACGCCGCCCGTAATAGAATTGCGAGTCGTGTCGTTACCACCAACCAGCAAAAGAACGAAATTCCCCAGAAACTCCATGGGCCGATCAATCATGTCCTTGGTATTATCATTTGAGAGCAATAAGCTAATAAGGTCGTAACCTAGTGGCTCGCCGGCCGCTTTTTGCGCTTCCTTGCGGCGCCAAATCCCGGACATTTCGCGAACGGCCTCCGCCGCGACGTTAAACATTAAATCACTGTCGACGGTGCCACCAAATGTCTCCGGAATGCCAGTGACAATATCTGACCAATACGGCAGTTTATGGCGTCGATCAAAGGGATAATCGAATAAAGTGGCAAGCATGCGTGTCGTCAATTCAACGGACACATGCTCAACCCAATTAAACGTCTCACCCACCGGCACGTTATCTAAAATTTCTGCAGCATGCCCCCGAATAACACTCTCCAACTCTTTTAGATTTTTTGGCGCCACAACACCCTGCACCGCGATGCGTTGCTCGTCATGTTTTGGGGGGTCCATGGCGATAAAGGTTTCGATCTCTAACCCGTCCGGTGAATCACCGATGGAAATAATCGGCTCGGCTGAGAATAAATCATGATGTTTATCGACGAACACAATATCTTCATAGCGGGTCACTGACCAAAATGGCCCGAACGGACTGCTCGCCTGATAATGAACAGGGCATTCATCCCGTAAGCGTTTAAAATAAGACTGCCATTTGTTTTGCTTAAACAGAAAAGGATTGCTCACATCAATGTCTTCAATCGCTAAGGTCTCAACATCCGGGATAGGCGCTTCTACAAAGGTCGGAATTTTCCGCAAGTAGCGTTCAGGTAGCACCTTTCGCTTTGTTTTTTGGTATAAATGCATGCCTCGGATCTGTTTATCCAGAGGAATCAATTTAGCCGCCTTGTTCGAAAGTGGCGTGATCAATTTATTTAAATTCGTACTCTTCATGATGAACCTAGGCCTCAATAATTTTTTGAGCTTTGCATACAGCAAGATCGCGCGCTTCGTCCGCGCTTTATTTTATGGGGAACGTTACATCTGAAATTCCGGCAAACGCACGACCATTCCGTCCATTTCATTCGTTGTATGAACTTGGCATGCCAACCTAGACGTCTCCGCTTGCTCAGGGGTCATGGCTAACATTTGCTTCTCATCATCAACCACCTCACCCGTCTCAGGGAACCAATTGGCCTCTAAGATGACATGGCAGGTACCGCAGGCACATTCACCGCCACAATCAGCATCGACGCCCGGCACACCATTATCCATGGCAATCTGCATTAACGATTTACCCGCCTCTAAATCCACATCATGTTGCGTGCCGTCATACTCAATAAACGTTATATGTCCCATCAGCGTCTCCAAGTTATATCTATTTTCTTAGTTCAGTTTGGTGCAGCTATACAGCACCATTACTTCGCTTCATTAACGATGAAGCTAACTGTATTTGGATGAGTGTAGGTTACGAGTTACTGGCCAATTAAGTGAGGTCATTTCTTGCCATCAGGGAGTCATTAAAAGACAATAGCGTATCAATATTAGTTATTTTCGACTTATTGCGACGAGAAACAAGGTGATAATGAATAATGACGTTAAAAAAACCCAACCAAACGCTCGATAAAAACTGGCCTTGTATTCCCGTGAATTACTCGCGTTTAATCGCGCGGGAACTTGAATTACAGATTAGAGAACTACCCGATTTATTGCAGGCAACAAACCTTTCTACTGAACAGTTCACCCAAGATGACGCCTTACTCTCGGTAAACCAGCAGGTACAGGTTTTTCAGAATGCACTCGCATTATCACAAGACGAAGCATTAGGCTTACGCTTGGGTAAACGACTCACTCCGCTCACCCACGGTATGATGGGTCTTCTTGCCAATAGTAGCCCTAACATTTTAAAGATGCTGGAGGCCATTCGCGCTTTTTTACCCACCCGAATGAACCTTGCTCACTTAACTATTCATGCCGATGCACGTTACCTTGAATGCCGCGTCACCTTTGATATGGATGCATCTGAGAACGTGGTGCGAAGCATTTCTGAATCCGTTGCCATTGCCTTCTTCGAGTGCGCAAAATTTGTATTGGGTCGCCCTTTACACGAAGCAACAACTCACTTTTCGCATGCTGAACCGCCGTATGTAAATGCTTATAAAACCAGCATTCCCGGTAAACTCCAATTCGATCAGACGGCGGTAATGGTCAAGTTTCCAATCGAAATATGTGAAATTCCTAATGCGTCTGCCAGTGAACAGAACTATGCACTCGCCTACCAACAATGTGAAACGATTCTTAAGCAGCTTTATAGTGAAAAAGGGTCATTCAAATACCAAGTACAAAAGTTAATGCTGTCGCATCCAAATGAGGCCCTCACTGAAGACGATGCCGCCGCCAGTTTATTTTTGAGTAAGCGCTCCTTGTATAGAAAACTCAATGCAGAGGGCACCAGCTTTCGAAAAATAAAAGAGGAAATCCTAGCGCAACGCGCGATCGACTACTTACGTGACGAAACGATGTCTGTTGAAGCCATCGCTATGCAGTTAAATTATCATGACAGCGCCAATTTTCGACGTGCTTTTAAACGGTGGTTTACGCGAACGCCAGATCAATATCGCCGAGAAAATATCGGGTAACATTCGTCAGCCTTGCCAAATGATTAACAAGTGACACAAGTTAACAACCAAGCCTTGTATGATCACCAGACAGTGATTAACATTCGAGTCTGTAAATGGAGCAGTTTTTTCAAAGGGAATTTGTCGCAATCGGTAACGTGAGCAATGCAGTAGTTTGCATCGTTTGCACCACACGTATGAAAGGCATGCGTGACCCATCGCGGCAAACTTAGATGCATCGCGCATCTTATATTGAACCAGGAGTTGCCAGTTCATGGCTATTGTCGTTGTTGTTATTCTTCTTGTCTTGTCACTTTCTTTCATCAATAGTGGTTTCCTACCAGGGTTGGTTGTCACCGCCATCGCTATTTTAACGTTGCTGAATAGCAACAATAGGAACGCACCATTTGGCCATGTTTCTGAATGGTTTTTGGCCGCATGCAACGTCGCTGCAATTTATCATCTCGCGCATGTGCTGCATGGCTAATCTTAACGCTTAGCGTACGAAGAACGAGTGACTTCATAGATTACTAACTAGCCCTATGGCGGCGCCGCGACCACTCGTTTCACATTGCGCTAACACGCGCACTCTCGGGTGGCTCGTATGATTTAAACTGTAAATCTGCCAAGCGTTTGTAAAGCGTCGAGGTGCCCATGAGACGCTGATGATTACCAACGTCAATCAACTTGCCATGATCAAGCACGGCGATACGATCGACATGCGCCACCGTGGCCAGCCTATGCGCGATAATAAGTGTGGTGCGGCCCTTCATCAGTTCATCTAGCGCCTGCTGAACAAGGTGTTCTGATTGCGCATCGAGCGCGCTCGTTGCTTCATCTAACAATAGAATTTTTGGATTTGCCAAAATCGCCCGCGCGATCGCCAGCCGCTGCTTCTGACCCCCCGATAGTTTAACGCCCTGCTCGCCCAAAAAGCTTTGATAGCCGTCGGGTAAATCCATCACAAACTCATGCGCATGCGCGGCTTTCGCTGCGGCTTCCACTTCTTTTTGCGTCGCATCGGGTTTACCAAATCGAATGTTATCCAACACATTGGTGCTAAATAAAACGGGTTGCTGCGGCACCAAAGCATAAAAGTCCCGAAGGGCCTCTAAACCGAGCTGCCTAATATCAGTACCTTTTATTTTTATGGTACCCGCTTGCGGATCGCGAAAGCGCAATAACAAGTCAAATAAGGTTGATTTACCCGACCCCGACGGGCCGACTAAGGCAATACGTTCACCCTGCTGAATAGTTAAGTTAAAGGCGTCAAGCGCTTTTTGTTTCGGGCGCGATGGATAACTGAAGCTTAGCGCGTCAATAGAAATTAATGGCTCCGCTTTCGTGAAATCAACCTGCTTAATTGTTGTAGGGTTTTTTATTGTAGGCTCGGTACCCATTAATTCACGAATGCGCTCAACCGCTCCAGCCGCACGTTGTACTTCTCCGTATACCTCGGTAACCGCGGCGAGCGAACCGGCGACGATAATCGCATAAAATACAAAGGCAGAAAGCTCACCTGCGGACAATTTGCCCGCCAGCACATCGGTACCACCTAAATAGAGCATCACCGTGACCGCGCCCATTACCATGGTCATCACCAAAGCTATCAAAAATGCACGGTAGCGAATACGTCGCAACGCAGTTTGAAAGGCGTCTTCGGCCGCATTCGAAAATTGCTGATTGACGAACGATTCACGCGTAAATGCCTGCACTACTTTGATATGTTGCAAACTTTCGCCCGCCCACGCACCAACATCAGCTACCTTATCTTGGCTATCTTTTGATAAGCGCTTCACTTTACGGCCAATAATAATCAAGGGAAACACAATAAACGGCACGACAGCCAATACTACTAAGCTCAGTTTAACATTGCTCACAAACATCAGAGTGATACCACCCAAGAAGCTAAGCGTATTACGCAAAGCAAAAGAGAAGGACGAGCCAATCACCGTTTGCAATAAGGTAGTATCGGTTGTGACGCGGCTTTGAATTTCGCCGGCTAGATTGTCCTCAAAAAAACTGGGGGGCAGTGTTAATAGCCGCGCGTAGAGTTGACGACGAATATCCGCGACCACGCGCTCGCCAATCCAAGACACCATAAAAAACCGAAAATAAGCACCCACGGCCAAGCCAATAATAATGAGTAAGGTGACTTGCAATGCCGATGCCAAGCCCTCATAAGATTCGGCCGCAAAGCCATTATCCACCATCAGCCGAATGCCCTGCCCCAACGATAGCGTTAACGCTGAAGTAAATACCAAAGCGACAATCGCAATTACTAGACGGGGTTTGTAGCACTTAACAAATTGCCAAAGCCAAGTAAGCATTTAGAAACTCAGTAACGTGACCGAACTGACCTGGTCAGCATGTTAGTCATCAGAAATGAAACGAATACAAGCCATACGCACCAAGTTCGCAACTAGGCCAAAAAACAATACAATTATTCACCAAACCCAGCGCTTTCCGGGGTTTCGCCTAAGCGAATCAAACGGCTATCTTGCACCGCGGCTTGCCGATGCACAACGGCTTGTTTATAGCGGGCATCGGTAATCATCGCCATAAAGGCACCGGCGTGCGGATAACGTGCAATAAAGGCTAAATCCCATTTTTCCTCAGCGGGGCCAATCAGCATGCATTCGGGCCGACCGCGCCAAATAATCTGGCCGCCAAGCTCAGCAAAAATGGGGCTTGTCTCTTCACTGTAAGCTTTGTAGGCCACAGCACCCGTTGCCGTGTGACCATCTGGATACTGCGCGTCGGCCCTAAGTTGGATAAGATTCAGCATCATAATCGGCGTATCTCGTGGCAGCGCTTTAAATAAATCAAACTGGGCGCGGCTCGGATCAATATTGGAGGTGCTTGTGCTTTTGGCTGTGTTTGTCTGCGTCATAGCGCTCTCGTTGGTTGCGTTTTTTATTTTGTTAGGCATTGCGTCACCTGCAAACAGGCGAGAACAAATACTAACGAGGAGCCTTGCTTAAAGTCGACTAAAATTAACTCAAAAGCAGATGTTTGAGGTGTTTTGCAAGAGCTACGGGTTACAAAGCCGCGTTCGCTTGTGCGCAACGATGCGACATGGGCACCTGAAGTAAGAGCCATTGAGCGCTATATCTCCCACTAAACAAGCTAGACACTGACATAAATTATTCGGGATATTGAGACCAGAACAGGCGCCGCATTAACACGGTGAATGCTGTCCTCTCGAAACTTTGCTGAATTGCATACTTTTTCACAAAAATCGCCTCGTTTTTTTCGCCAATGCGGTTAATATGGCGGCCAACTTTCGAAACGTTTTGCCCTGCTCGAGGAGGCTTCGTGAGCGCGATACATTCTTTATTTACATTGGTCATTATATTCGTCTTAACGGCCTGCGGCGGCTCAAACGGCAATAATGAAGCCAACCCGATAGCACCTATTGAACCTCCGAGCGCGGACGATGGGGCAAATAGGCCCATCGAACAGGAAGGCGTTAATACTGCCTTTACGGTATGGTTTGGCACAAATGGTACAGAAATATCTCTTGATTCAAATGTGCAGGGCTTTGACCTGTATCGCGCCAGTGCACCAAATTGCGACATATCTGATTACCAAGCTTGCGAGGCAGGCGCAGTGTTTACCTCGCCTGACGCCCCGATCAACGATGACAGTACCTCCGTCACACAGGTTGGCTATTATCAACTCAGTAATGGCGTGCAAACCTCGCGAGCGAGCAAATTAAACGCCAATACTTACTTTAAAAATCGTTTCTTTCAGCAAACGGTTGTATTTGATAACGCACTTTGGGTAATCGGGGGGAGAAATAATTTTTTTGTACAGTCATGCGATTTCGACAATTGCAACCTACACGATGTTTGGCGTTTTGACGATGACGGCTCAGGCTGGCAGCTAGTCACTCCCAATGCTGGGTTTAGCGGTCGAGAGGGCCATCAAGTGGTGGTCTTTGATGGCGCATTATGGGTAATAGGCGGACAAGATAATGCTCGGAATAAACTTAATGATGTCTGGCGCTCAATAGATGGCGTGAATTGGAGCGAAGTAACCAATAATGCCGGCTTTAGCGCACGATTGGCGCATCAAGCCGTGGTGTTTAACGACGCGCTATGGGTGATTGGCGGCGAAGATGATTCTGGCAAACAAAACGATGTGTGGCACTCAGATGATGGCGTGAATTGGACTGAAGCAAGCACCAATGGCACGATATTCAGCGCGCGCGACTATCACCAAACCATCGTATTCGATGATGCACTATGGGTGATTGGCGGACAAGATAACAGTTTTAGCTTACTGAACGATCTTTGGCGCTCAGATGATGGTGTAAACTGGACCGAAGTAAGTAACAATGCTGGCTTCAGTGGTCGCCGAGGCCATGAATCATTGGCGTTTGATAACGCACTTTGGGTAATTGGCGGCACGTCTGATTCGGGTGATGTTAAGGACGTGTGGCGCTCTGATGATAAAGGTTTGAGCTGGACCGAGGTCAGCAGCGAAGCTGAATTTAGTACACGCTTCCTGCATAATGTGGTCAGTTTTGATGGCCAGCTCTGGCTGACCGGCGGACTAAGTGTTGGCGGTGTACGGGGCGATCTCTGGCGCTCCAGCGATAAAGGCCAAACCTGGGCAGAAGTTACCGACAATCCGACGTTTCAACATCGAGCACGGCATCAGGCTCTGTATTTTGACGAGGCACTATGGTTGATCGCTGGACAAGCCAATACGGGTCGTCTCAGTGATGTGTTACGCTCTGACGACGAAGGTATTACTTGGACCTTAGTCAATAGCAACGCGGCATTTGGTCCGCGTGAATTGCACCAATCCTTAGTTTTTGATAACGCCCTATGGGTGATCGGCGGTGAATCTGATACGGGCGATCAGAATGATATTTGGCGTTCGGATGATAAAGGAGAAACTTGGATAGAGGTCAGCACTAGCGGCCCTGTTTTTAGCGCGCGGCGTAACCATCAAGCCCTTGTTTTCGATGATGCGCTCTGGGTAATTGGTGGCGATGCTGATTTTGGCAAACAAAACGATGTGTGGCGCTCTGATGATAAAGGTCAAACTTGGACACAGGTCACCAGTACCAGTCCACTTTTTAGCGCTCGTTCAGAACATGCAGCGTTTGCTTTTGACAATGCGTTATGGGTGATTGGTGGACTGGAGGATGACGTCGTTCAGCAAAACAGGACTAATAAACTAAACGATATTTGGCGCTCTGATGATAAAGGACAAACTTGGAATCAGGTTTTGCCAACAGGAAGTGTTTTCACTGTTCGATCAGCACATGAGGCGTTTGCTTTTGACAATTCGCTTTGGGTCATCGCGGGTTACACTAACGTGATTAACGCTAACGGAAGATTTTTCGCGAATGATGTATGGCGCTCTGATGATAAAGGGCTCAGTTGGACCCAAGTGGACAGCGATGCGCCATTTAGCCCTCGATATGTCACAAGCGTAGCGGTAAGTAATGATGCTGTCTGGTTAATTGGGGGGGTCGATAGTCACTGGAAAAACGATGTTTGGCGCTCGCTCGACGGCCTTGATTGGCGCACGGGTAAACAAGGCGAGTTTGTTTTTGAATAATAATAAATCGACCGATGAAGGTCACGTCCGTGACCGTCTTCGGTTCATCGTTAGTTATTAGCGTATCGCATTTTGCTATAGGAGCCTCGACTACCCAGCTCAATAAGATACTGCGGATCACCGAAGGGCCAAAACATCGAAATCTCGGCAATGGTTCCCTCCTTGTAACCAGTAACCTCTATGTAAACGAAAGCTTAACCCCAAGCTCTGAAGCTGACGATTTAAAAAGTCTACGCTGACCCCATTTATTAAAAGCTTTTTTTAACGATTACATTGATTAGTCAATCGAAGCTAATGTTAACTCCGGCTTGTTCTAGTCGGTTCACAAAGCCAGCGCCAAGGCCGATGGATGGTGTCACGATTCCGTATTGCTGGTCATCGAGAATTTCATCCAGGCACAAAGCGAGCCCAGCCTCTGCGGCTATTTTTGCGGTCGATAGGTACCCTGGGTGCCCTTTTGCATTAGCTTTGGCCGTCAACTTGCTTCCACCTTCGGATACCGCAAAGAGTTTCAGTGTATAGTCTACAAAGGGCAGTGATTCTTCACTTGGGCCATCGCCAGGTTTGATTCCCATCGCATCTAAACGCCCTGTAATTAGGGAGCGAAAAATTTTAGGCCCTCCTAGTATGATTGACGTTAATTTGTTGATAATCGCGCTTTTTTGAGCCGCTTTTCGTTGTCCATTCTCACTGCTTGAATAAAATTCCATCGTCATTGAATCCGAATACTTAAATTTTTTACTGTAACCAAAATTATTCCGTAAATATGCAGAGCGAAGAATAACGGGAACGTTCAAAAACGGCGCGGGTTGCAGAGGACCGGTATAAGCACGAACATCCTGATCATATTTTGACTCGTATTTGACCTTGTTGCGGCGGCGTATCGCTCTGCGATTGCAGTCGTTCGGTAATAGGCATGACATATCATTGAAGGCATCGATTTTATCGCCATCGAGGATATTTCGCATGGTTCCGATACTGCCGCCGCTAATTCTATTATCTCGGATAGAACCGGATCGAAGGAAAGAGGTCACAATTTTTACCGAGGCACAGGTTTCCTGATACTCTTGATTCAGTTTATTGACAGCAAGCATGGTCAGCATATCGAAGGGAAGTGACTCATAGCCTGCGGTTGGGATTATTCGAACGCTCTGTCGTTTCGCTGCTTCGTGATATTTCAATATCATATCTCGAATAAAAAACGTTTCACCGCCAATATCGACGTAGTCTGTTTTGTGTTCAATACACTTAGCGATAACAAACTCGCCATGCTGCGCGTAAGGACCCGCTAAATGAATGAGAACATCAGTCTTTTTAACCAAGTCCTCTATCGAGTCTTGATTGCTCAAGTCGGCACTTGTTATTTCAGGGAGATTCCAAGCGCCCTCCACCCTGTCTAGTAGCATTTTTAATTTTTCTTTGGAGCGGCCAGCAATGTTCCAACGCAAATCTGTTGGCGCATGTTTCGCCAAATAGTCGAATGCATTTCTTCCTGTGATGCCGGTTGCGCCTAGCAAGGTAACTTGAAACCTCTTGGACATAGAGAACCTCTTCAAACGTTAGGGAGTAAATTGGACGTAAGAGAAGGGCCTGCAAAGGTATTGAAAATCCCTATCCCTGCCTTTTTAAGAAGCAACTCCTCATCATTATGCTGAACAAACCCGTTAATTCTTAAGTCAATCATTCCGTGGCACGTTGCCCAGAGTAAATAGCCAATCTCTTCAATATCGCCCGAGAGTAGTTTTTGAGATATAGCCTTATTCAACGCAACGGCTGTAAATGTTTGCCAAGGGCCTGTGTATTTATTCTGACGTTCTGGCACCGCAATATTGGGAACAGAGCGCCCAACCATTAATTGATAAAAATTTGGGTTTTTGTGGGCGAATCGAAAGTAACAAAGGCCAATATCCATAAGAGACTCAAGCGGATTACTCTTCGGCCCTAAAGCTTTCAGTTCCGCGGTTAAGCGGGACCAGCCTTCATTAAATAGTGCTTCGACTAGGCCCTGTTTACCGCCAAATTGCGTGTAAATCGCCTGCGTCGTAGTACCAGAGCGTTGTGCTACCGAACGAAGAACTAAGCTCTTTCCGCCGGAGGCCATTACCTCATCTGCAGCGACTTCCAAAATTATATTCTTTAACGTATTGGCCATTTAACCCCCCCCATAACAGCATTATAACAATGTTATAATTTATGTCTAGGCGAAAGGTAACCTCGGCCTGTTTGGTAGTCGTCACCAGAAATATATTGGATTGGAGACTTTATAACTTAATTAGGAGATCGGCCCGACTGATAGAAAAGCGGACCAAGCACAATCAATGCTCGCGATCACTTCCCCACACTTCAGATGCTTTTCGTTAAACAAACACAAACGGCACATCATGTTCATCAAACTTGTTTAGCCGCGTCTCCGCTTCATACACGTTGCCAGGCTTATTGCCAGATTGCAGAGAGTGAGTAACGCATTTAATCGGTCAGAGTCGGTGACTAAAGCTTGATTTGAGGGCCAAACCAGTTAGAAGTCAAGCATTGGTGCAAAAACAAGGAGAAAATTGGCGGTGAGCCAGGGATTCGAACCCCGGGAGGGCTATTAACCCTCGCTGGTTTTCAAGACCAGTCCATTCAACCACTCTGGCAGCTCACCGCAATACTGCCTTGTCGACAGCGGAGTGCATATTACCTGAATAATTTTAGCTGTCAACGGTTTATCCAAACGAAGCTTAGATAAAATCAGGAACGAGGTTACACGTCTCAATCCACCAACAACTTTAGTGCCTCCTTACTGTTTTGTGAGTTGTATTTTGATATTTCGCCATTATTATAGGTAAGTAGATATACAGATCATTCAGTTAAATTATCGGAGCATAAGAATGCAGGATAAACGTTTTTCACAAGCAGCAAATGCTAACCAGGATGAACTTGGGCAATTAATGAATGGCAATGCACAAGCTGCATTGGGTTCTGACGCTGCATCTGTCCTTAAAAACACGTATATGCTATTAGGTCTGACCATTACGTTTTCAGCCGTCATCGCATACTTCTCAATGAATATGCCTCGCCCTGGTTTTATAATTACTTTGGTCGGTTTTTATGGTTTGTTCTTTTTAACCGCAAAACTACGCAATAGTGCATGGGGCATAGTGAGCACATTCGCTCTAACTGGCTTCATGGGATATACCCTTGGCCCAATTATCGGTATGTTCGCTGGCGCGGGTGCCATGCCTGTCGTTGCCAATGCCTTGGGCCTGACAGCATTCGTATTCTTTGGCTTATCTGCCTACGCATTAATAAGCCGTAAAGACTTTAGTTTCCTAGCTGGGTTTATTACCGCTGGCTTTTTCGTCTTGATTGGCACCATGCTACTCGGATTTTTCATGAATATTCCAGGCCTGCAATTAGCGATTTCAGCGGGTTTTGTTTTATTCTCATCAGCAGCAATTTTGTACGAAACAGGCAATATAATCCACGGCGGTGAGCGCAACTACGTGATGGCAACTGTCAGTTTATATGTATCGATCTACAACTTGTTTCTTAGCTTACTGCATATCCTTTCAGCATTTGGCGGCGACGATTAATCTACTCGTTTCTGATCAACCTGCTGTTGATCAACCCGAGGAAAGCCCTGCTCTTGCAGGGCTTTTTTAGTTTGAGAGCACAAGCATGATATTTTCAGTTTTGGTTTTGGGTGCCCCTTATAGCTCTGGCGCGTCTTATTCAGCCTATCGTTTTGCGCAAGCGGCATTGGATGCGGATCACAACGAGAGCCACAATAAGAATCACAGCGCGAACCATAACGAATGTCACACCATACATCGCATTTTCTTCTATCAAGATGGTATTCATTCCAGTAGTCAGTTGGCAACGCCCCCGCAAGACGAATTCAACCTCTACCAAGCTTGGCAAGACCTGCAAAGCACTTATGACTTAGACCTAGTAACCTGTATTGCCGCTGCAGTCCGCAGAGGCGTCATTGACTCTGGTGAAGCGAAGCGACATAACAAGCTGCAACACAATATGTCTACCAACTTTTCACTCTCTGGATTGGGACAGCTTGTCGAAGCCAATGCCCTGTCAGACCGTGTCATTACCTTTGGAAGGTAGCGCATGCCCAACGATAACAAGCAAAAGCCAATATTAATCGTTAATCAAAGCGCGCCCTATGGCAACGCTAATGCTAAAGAGTCACTCGACTTGGCGCTCGCATCAAGCGCATTCGAGCAAGCGTTGTCGATACTTTTTACCGGGGACGGCATTTACCAACTTTTACCAAAGCAATCCCCTGACGACATTCAAAGTAAAAACCTATTACAGATGCTCAAAGCGCTGCCAATATATGGTGTAGAACAACTCTATGTAGACCAGCAAAGCCTCACCGAAAGAGGCATTACGGAGCTCGACACTCAACTACCTATCGTACTTGTAAATTCGGTGGAAATTTCTAGGCTGTACCATGATGCCCAAACAGTATTTCGTTTTTAGCGCACTACTATTTGAAAAACGACCCGAGCAGAACCGTCCATTATGATTCTACATACACTCAACAAATCGCCATCAAATGAGGCCTTATCAGAGCAACTCAGCCAAGTCATACAGGCTGACGACCAGGTTATTTTGCTAGAAGATGGCGTCTACCACAGTTTGCTTGAAAATAACGACACCAGCCATTGGCTTGGTATCGCAGCGCACGTGCATGCACTCAATGATGACCTTAAGGCTCGTGGGCTAACATCGAACAACTCAGCAATCAAAACAATTGACTATGCAGATTTTGTCAGGCTATCCAGCGAATGTGATAAAGTCATCGCCTGGTACTAAATCTAAACCTGCACTAAAACTAAACTTGTCTAAATCTAAATTGTATGACACAACAGCCAGAAAGAGATGCTCAAGGTTTTATCGTCGACCTAAACACATGGACACCCACGCTTGCTATTGAAATCGCCAGCGAAGAAGGCATTGCGTTAACAGATGATCACTGGGAGGTCATCACCCTTTTGCGCAACTTCTATATGGAATTTTCGATTTCACCGGCGATGCGCATTCTGGTCAAGATTGTCAAAGAGGCGCTGGGTGAAGACAAAGGTAACAGCATCTACCTGCTAACCTTGTTCCCGCAAAGCCCGGCCAAATTGGCGAGTAAAATTTCCGGCCTCCCGAAACCAACCAATTGCTTGTAGAAGCTAGACTTATTAGTAGAATCATACATGACTCACGACAGCCCAATGAATGCTAAACAAGAACACCCTTTCGCCCCTTATGTCCGCATTTTGGGCAAAGGAAAAAAGGGCAGCCGCTCGCTAACTGAGCAAGAAGCCCAAGACGCCATGCACATGATCCTCACCAATCAAGCAGAGGACTTGCAAATCGGTGCATTCTTAATGCTACTGCGCGTAAAAGAAGAGTCTCCAGAAGAGTTAAGCGGTTTTGTTAGAGCCGTTAAATCGTGCAGCCATGCCCCTAAAAATCTTTCGGTCGACTTGGACTGGTCATCTTATGCGGGAAAAAGACGTCACCCGCCTTGGTTTGTTTTTTCCATCATGCTATTGGCCCAAGCCGGCTACCGGGTATTTATTCATGGCGTTAGCGGCCACACCAATAACCGCATGTATACAGAAAACCTTTTCGAGCAACTTTCTCTTCCAATCGCAAACAGCTGGGATGAAAGTGCAGCACAGCTGAATCGTCATGGCTTTTGTTACGCACCACTCAGAATGTTTAGCCCGAAACTCGAAGAGATGATCAGTATGCGCTCCATTTTGGGTTTAAGGTCGCCAGTTCATTCGCTGTCTCGCTTGATCAACCCTCTAAACGCGCCAACAGTACTTCAGGGCATATTTCACCCACCTTATGCCGGTTTGCACCAGCAAGCCGCACAACTTTTGGGCTATCAGAATCTAGCGGTAATAAAAGGCGAAGGCGGTGAAATCGAGCGTAACCCAGATAATGCGATGACCGCACATATCTGTCGCGATGGAGAACTGAGCGATGAAGAGTGGCCCGCGCTATTTCCTCGGCGCCATGTGAAAGCAAAAGAAATGACGGCAAACGCCATGCGCGAGCTTTGGCAAGGAAAAATCAGTGATGAATATGGCGAAGCGGCCATTACGAGCACAGCCGCGATAGCGCTACGACAGCTCAAGCCCGAATTGAGTCAGGAAGATGCCTACGCCAGAGCGTGTGAGCTTTGGGAGACAAGAGATCGCGCTCGCTTATAACGAGCGCCGCATTTGAAAGCGCTGCATTTGCAATACGCAAAAAGCGTGCAATGATCTCTACTTGTAGTATGCGTTCTCAGTAACGGTATGATCTGTTGCATCTTTAACACCAGTGAGATCAGGAATAACCTCTAACAAACGCTTTTCAACGCCGTCCTTCAAGGTGATAGACACGGCACTACAACCCTGGCAACCACCGCCGAATCGAAGAATCGCAACCTTATCTTCCGTCAGTTCTACTAATGAAACCTCACCGCCATGAGACGCCAAGCCTGGATTAATGTCCGTCACTAAGATATACGCAATTCTCTCCTCTAAAGAAGAGTTCTCGTCAATTTTAGGCATCTTGGCATTAGGCGCCTTAATCGTTAGCTGGCCGCCCATTTTTTCTTCTGCATAATCCACAAACGCTTCATCCAAAAAAGGGATGCTTTTCTTTTCTATATAGAGCTTGAAGCCTTCAAGCTGCTCGACCTCATCATCTTCGACCAAGTCTTCAGGCTGGCAGTACGCCAAGCACGTTTCAGCCATTTTGGTTCCAGGCTGGGTAACAAACATTCGCACCCCTACACCTTCAACCTCTTGATTATTAACGAGTTGGGAAAGATAACCTTGAGCAGATTCAGAAACTGTAACCATAAAAAATAACGCCTTGTGCAGTGCAATATCTGTATTTAAGGGTATGCATTCTAGAGCTTTTATCGCTGCGGATAAAGTCCTAGTAATTTAGTCAAGTATAAACTATATCAATATATTTCAATATAGTTTTTTTTCCGGTATGATCCCTCCCCCTAATCTCATGAGAGCGCCTATACTATTTGCTCTCGCTTTATTTCTATTTGATGAATATTGGGTTTGATATTAAATGTCTAGTTTGACTGATCGCATCGCAACGCTACACGCCGCCATAAAAGACAGAATTCTGATATTGGATGGCGCCATGGGCACTATGATTCAACGCTTCGATTTTAGCGAAGAAGACTATCGCGGCGAGCGTTTTTCTGATCACCCTTCCGATGTAAAAGGTAATAACGATCTACTTTGCCTAACGCAAGCCGAGGCGATATCCAACATTCATATGTTGTACCTGAATGCAGGTGCTGACATTATCGAAACCAATACCTTTAACTCGACCCAAGTATCTCAAGCCGACTACGGCATGGAGTCATTGGCCTACGAGCTAAATGTTGAAGCCGCACGCCTGGCGCGCGAGCAAGCCGATATCAAGACCGCAGAAGACCCAAGCAAGCCCCGCTTTGTCGCCGGAGCTGTCGGACCAACTTCTCGAACAGCGTCTATAAGCCCCGACGTCAACAATCCTGGTTATCGCAATGTGTCGTTCCAGGAACTTTATGACAACTACTACGAAGCCGTAAAAGGCCTTGTTGCCGGTGGCGCCGACATTATTCTTATCGAAACCATTTTTGATACCTTGAATTCGGAAGCGGCCATCTACGCGACCGAACAATATTTCATAGATAGCGGTCAAGCTCTGCCTATTATGATTTCCGGCACCATTACGGACGCCTCAGGCCGAACCCTTTCAGGACAAACAGCAGAAGCCTTTTTGATCTCGGTAAAGCACTGCAAACCATTGAGCATAGGCTTTAACTGTGCGCTAGGTGCCGATGCTCTGCGCCCCTACATAGAAGAACTTTCCAACAAAGCAGATTGTTATGTCAGCGCTCACCCTAACGCGGGCCTACCTAACGAATTTGGCGAATATGACCAAACACCAGAAGAAATGGCCGACATCGTAGAAACCTTCGCCACCACAAATTTCGTGAATATCATCGGTGGCTGCTGTGGTTCGACACCCGAACACATACAAGCGATTGCAAGTCGCATGTCCCAGCACGATGCTCGCAAAATACCGGATATTACGCCAAAGCTTCGACTATCGGGCCTCGAAGCCTTTGTCTCAGACGAAGATTCGCTTTTTATTAACGTTGGTGAACGAACCAATGTGACCGGCTCACGGAAGTTTCTGCGCTTGATTAAAGAGGAAAACGTCGAAGAAGCCTTGGATGTCGCCCGCCAACAGGTTGAAAATGGCGCCCAGATTATCGATATCAACATGGATGAAGGCATGTTGGAATCGAAGGAAGTTATGGTCGAATACCTTAACCTCATCGCCTCTGAGCCCGATATAGCCCGCGTTCCGATCAT
>ENA-OSET01001492-OSET01001492.1-sediment-metagenome-genome-assembly--contig:-NODE-1492-length-24236-cov-24.164866_pt1 | contig 24236 bp, 25 predicted proteins | sample MGYA00237882_ERZ534229 | MGnify/ENA primary metagenome ERZ534229 (study PRJEB26408, sample SAMN06266212) | sediment metagenome | isolation source: Hudson Canyon methane seep mesocosm | place... | reverse complement strand
TATGGAGTGAGCGCACGCTGTTCCCTTTCCTGAGTAATTTGTGCCTGTCTTTTTTTGAAGCTTTCCTCATCTTCTTGATAAAGTAATACTGCTTCTTTTGCAGGGCGACGGTGGCTATTAATCCCCATAACCGTTAGTTGCCAGTGGTAGGGCTCTTTAGTAATTAATAACTCAACACCAACTTTGACTTCTTTGGCGGGTTTACAACGTTGGCCATTGTAGTGAACTTTACCGCCAGATACCGCATCAGCAGCTAGTTTGCGTGTTTTGAAAAAACGCGCAGTCCATAGCCATTTATCAATGCGGATTGAATCAAGATCTGTCATATGCTTTTAAGGTTGAATAACCTGTAGGTCACTATCTTTCCAGGCGGTAAAGCCACCATCCATGCTCATAGCGTTTATATAACCCATTTTGTTTAATGCTTCTGTTGCTAAAGCAGAACGTCCACCAGTTAAACAATATACCGTTATTTTGGCATCTTGTTTGTTTTGGAAATCAGGGTGGTTATTAATTTTAAACTCTAAAACACCTCTAGGGATATTGATTGCACCAGGTAAGCAGCCAGCTGCAAACTCGGCAGGTTCTCTGACATCAAGGATCAAGTGTTTAGATAGCGTAGAGTGGGCGGAATGGATGTCACAAACAGAAATATTGTTTTTTGCTGCAGTAACTAAGTCTATAGCGGTAAGCGACATAAGAAGGGCCTTGTAAGAAAAAGCATTATATTAGCAATAATTAATATAAAAGGGCTAGTCTTTTATACTGAAATAAATATAAAGCGTACTAAAATAGCCATATTCAGGATGGTATATTTAGAGTTAAAATAACTTTTCATGGATATTAACATATCACTGGTTGCCTCCACTTAGCCTCTCAAGACACGGCGTAAATACATCCTTGGTGCTTGGCGACAGCATCCCTGCTGTCAACAGTCTTGAGAAACAAAGTGGAAACAACTTGTAAGCTGTGGTTTATTAATAGGCATGTAACTTTTTATGAATAATTAAAGTAAGTTATTTTGCTTGTTAGTTATTTGATGGATCACAATTTAGGAGTAAAAAGATGAATCTTGAGAAAGTCATTTTTGGTTTTTTTGTAGTGCTTGCATTGACATTAAACTTTGGTTTTTTTCTAGGAGAAATGGATAATCCCTCGCATCATAATGTATTGGAATTATTTGCGGTGATTGTGGTTAATTTGATTGCGACAGTGCTTAAATTTGGTGATAGATCTCAGATTGGCGCGGTGTTATTGGCAACGAGTCTAGTGGCAGATCTGGAATTAATTGCAGCGGCAACCTATTGGACATTTGCAGTACATATATCCGGGACAGGTCTCACACCCGATGTGATGTCGAGTATTGTTTCATTAGCTGGAGGGGCTTTATTAGCTAATGTGATTTCAACTATTATTCTTGTGTCTGAAACACTGTTTAATCGATTGTAAGCATTAAATATATTACAGAGTAAATCTTGTTATGGTTGCATCAACGGTTGATTTAAGCCGCGTTACTTTTATTGTAATGCGTGAAATGCGAGGCCCATTAATTGCCTTGTTAGTTGTTTATTCCATCTCTATTGTTGGTATGGTTTTTATACCCGGAATACAGGTAGATGGTGAAGTTCAGTATATGAGTGTTTTTCATGCATTTTATTTCATGACTTATACGGCTACGACGACTGGATTTGGTGAAATCCCTATTAAATTTAGTGATGCACAACGTTTTTGGGCCATTATCTGTCTTTATGTCAGTGTGGTTACTTGGCTTTATGCCATCGGTTCAATTATTCGCCTGTTCCAGAATAACTTTTTATTAAGAGCTATTTCTGAATGGCAATTTTCCAGAGGTGTGCGTCGCATACAAACTCCATTTGTGATTGTCTGTGGTTTTGGTGATACGGGTAGTGTTCTGCTTCGTGGTTTAAGTGACTATGGTATGCCTGCTGTGGTTATTGATAATAGTGAAGAACGCATAAAAGCACTACAGTTACGGAACTATAAAGTGGCAACGCCTGGGTTTTGTGGCGATGCTAGTATTCCAAAGCATTTATTGGAAGCAGGGCTTAAACGAGCAAACTGTAAAGCTGTTATCGCTATTACCAATAATGAAGAAGTTAATTTAAAAGTTTCTGCCTTAGCCAGATTGCTAAACCCTGAGGTGGGTATTATTAGTATGTCAAAGGTTGAGGTGTTTGAAGAAACCCTGGCAACATTAGGTGGAGAAGTTCATATTGTTGACCCGTTTAAAACCTTTGCTAAGGTATTGGCGGCTGCGATGCATAACCCTGGGTTTTATTCATTTAATAATTGGTTAGTAAGGGACAGAGGTGCAACACTCGACCGATATATTACGCCTCCAGTAGGAACATGGATTGTTTGTGGTTATGGTCGCATGGGACATGAGGTGAACCGGGTTTTAAGTAAGTACGGTATTAAAACAGCCGTGATTGATCCGCATGACTCTAAAGAAGAGGAGCATATTGACCAATATATCGTGGGTCGAACGACTTCTAAAACATTAAGTAAAGCGGGAATAGAAGATGCAGTAGGAATTCTGTCGGGTACTGATGATGATGGACATAATTTAGGTATTTTGTTGAATGCCCGTTATTTTAATAAAAATTTATTTACTATTGTGCGTCAAAATAGGCACGTTAATGAGGTTGCTTTTCGTGCAACTGAAGTCGATATGATTATGCAACCTACATTAGTTGCATCTAGAAAAATATTATTTTTACTGATAGCTCCTTTATTAAAAACTTTTTTTCGCTATTTATTAGAAAATAAGCCCGGTCGTCAAGAAGAAATGGAGCCTATTATTCACCGGCTAAGAGAAAAAGTAGGCCGTCAAACTCCCCATCTTATTACGATAGATTTTACTAGGGAAAAAAGTAAGGCTATTATTCAATGGCTGGATGAGGGCAAAAAAGTGTATTTGGGTGATTTAACACGAGACCCCAGAGGGCGAGAAAAAAAATTAGATTTGGTTGTTTTTGTTATTAAGTCAGGCGATCAGGAAATTGTCTTGCCGCCGGAAGATTATGAAATACAAGAAAATGATCAATTGCTGTTTTGTGGCACAGGATTGTCACATCGTTTATTTAATGCCACGATTAACAGTGAATATAAGCTGTTTTATATTCAAAATGGTGTTTATAAACCAAGAAGCCATGTTGCCAGATGGTTGGTTAAGAAGATGAATAAGCGGGGAGTCTAGTTAGCTTTCAAATATCGTTAATTTTGAAGGATAACTTTGCTGGTATGAATGAATAAAGAGGCCAATATAAAGTGTGATGGTTGCGGTGCAGCACTTACATTTAAGTCAGGAACTGGCAGTTTATCTTGTCAATATTGTGGACATAGCCAGGCTATAAATATTGAGACGGATTCTTCTGTTATTGAAGAATTTGATATCAATGAGTATGTGCGTGAAACATTTGATAAAGAAGCTGTAACTGAAGTTGCTACCGTAAAATGTAATGCCTGTTCAGCAGAAACAACATTAGGTGACCGGCTGGCTTCAAAAGTCTGCCCCTTTTGTTCGGCTCCCTTGGTGATTCAACAAGCGCAAGTAAAACGCATGCATACGCCACAGTACATGCTGCCATTTGCTGTGACTGAAAAAGAGGCTTTTAGCAATTTCCAATCCTGGATTAAGAGGCTATGGTTTGCACCTAATGCATTAAAACAATACGCTGTGCGAAATGATAAGCTTCAAGGGGTGTACTTACCTTTTTGGACTTATGACTGCTCGACGACAAGTCGATATGTAGGGAAAAGAGGTGAAAATTATACAGTTTCTGGACCAAATAATAGCAGAACGACTCGCGTTCGATGGAGTCATGCGAGTGGAACAGTTTATAGTTATTTTGATGATGTATTAGTACCAGCAACCAGTTCATTGCCGAATAATAGGCTTGAAGCACTTGAGCCTTGGGACCTTGAAAACTTAAAACCGTATGACGGTCAGTTTTTAACGGGGTTTAAGACCGAAAATTATCAAATTACCTTAAGGCAAGGTTTTAGTGATGCAAAAAACAAAATGTTGCGGCTTATTAGGCAAGGTATAAAAGCTGATATAGGCGGGGATAGGCAAAGTATTAGTCATATTCATACCGAATACGATAACGCTACGTTCAAGCATATTTTATTACCTTGTTGGGTGTCTGCTTATCGGTTTAATGGAAAGACGTATCAGTTTCTTGTTAATGCCAGAACGGCTGAAGTGCAGGGTGATCGGCCATTTAGCTGGGTTAAAATAACGCTTGCCATATTAACGGTATTGACTTTGGTTGGTGTGCTTTATTCTCTGGACTGGAAAGTAATAGGAGAACAGCTATCTCTTTCGATCAATAGTTTATAATAGCCCAAACGGCTGTCTTAGCATAAGCAACCGTATCAAAAATCAATTTAAATGGGGATGATTCAATAATGAGTAATGTATTTAGTTTTACAGGAACAGTAGGGAGAGATGCTGAAGTAAGGGCTACACCTTCAGGTCAATCAGTATTAAATGTTACGGTTGCGAATAATGTTGGTTTTGGTGATAGACAACAAACGATTTGGGTCCGGGTCGCTTTATGGGGCAGAAGAGCTGAAGGGTCTTTGCAAAATTATTTAAAAAAAGGCCAGCAGGTTTTTGTTTCCGGTGAATTGACTCAGCGTGAATACCAAGCGAATGATGGTACAACAAGAACTAGTCTAGAACTAAATGCTAATGTTGTTGATTTGGTCGGTGGTAAGCGTAGTGATCAAGGCCAGCAAGCTATGCCTGCGCAACAAAACTATCAACAACCAGCCGCTCAACCAGCTCAAACTAATGCCAGCCCAAGTAGTTTAGATGATTTTGATGATGTACCATTCTAAAGCATAAGATATAGATTGTTAAGTATAAGCCTCTGTTAAAAGAGGCTTTTTATTTGTTGTTTACACTTGTTCCTGTTAATTCAAGCGTATAATGCATTCATTTTTCTAAAAATAGAGCCTTATGAAATTATTGATACGAAACCTGAATCGCAGCACAACAGCTGAAGACATACGTGAACTTTTTGAGTCATACGGCACTGTGCAGTCATGCTCGCTGGTTATGGATAAAGAAACGGGTAAGTCTAAGGGCTTTGGTTTTGTTGAAATGCCTAAGCTAGGTGAAGCTAAAGCAGCAATGAAAAACTTGAATGGCAAAGAGATAGAGGGTCAAAATATTCGCGTTAAAAAATCCGAACCAAATGCGTAATCAAGATCCACTGCATGGTGTAACATTAAAGATGATTGTTACACAGTTAGTTGAAAAGTATGGATGGGAAGAATTAGGTACTCGTATCAAAATTAAATGCTTTACCAATAACCCAAGTATCAACTCCAGCTTAAAGTTTCTACGTAAGACACCCTGGGCCAGGGAAGAAGTTGAGAGTCTTTATTTGCGTACTCAATGGCTAAATACGTTTCAAGAATAATAAGGATCTACGAATGGATGTAAAGCTAAATACAATCGCTGCGATTGTCTCTGCTCCATATTTAATGGCTTTCTTTACTGTGATTAGGTGAGGCGCTAAATAAAGCGTTTTTTTGCAAAGCAAGCCACTCATTTTCTACCGTAACGGCAAGCTGTTCAAGAGAGCTGTTGTTGTCTATAACAATGTCACTCTCCTTGATTTTAATACCAAACTCAGAGGAGTGGTGATTCACTTTTTGCGCATCATGACGGATGATGTGCCAAATAACGCCGTTGTGGCGGCGTAGAAAATCGGCTTCATTCTCAAACCGTATATCCTTAATAAGGATAATGTCATTTTTATTCATCAATAGCTGTTTACTAACTGATAGCGTTGTTGGACGTTGGCTTCGTTTTGTAAGGTAATCTGGATAATCCTTGATTGTCAACGATTCAATTAAATCAAACATTTGTTGGGGAGATGAATTCCAAAATGGATCCACGACAGTGGAACAATTTTGATCCCATGTTTGCTTGTCACTTAAGCCAAAAAAAGCCTGAGCAGCGAGTTTGAACAGCAATTTATGATCTTGCAAACTGGGTGCTTCAAGGTTTTCTACCGGTGTGTTTATTGCTCTATCGGCTCGCATTAACCAATGTTCAGGGTTTTTTGCGCGCATCCACTCGGTACCCACATGCTGAAAAAACTCGCGTGGAGAACGCTCCCATAAGGCGATGCTTTTTTCCTTAAAATCATCCACCCAGGTTTCTTCATCAGTCAACCCAAATAGTGCTTGGCAACCTAGTTTAAGCGGGTCTGCAAGTGCATAGGCGGAGATGTTGTTATGCTGAAGTAAGAGTGAAGCAACCGTATCTTTTCCGGACCGTGCTGGTGCGGCAATGCCAATGATTTTTCTCAACATGTCCCCTAATAAAACCGTAAAATAGTAGCAGGCGCTAGTTTACCGTAAAATTAACAGGAAATTGTATAGATAACTGCCATGGCACAATGCATAGAGTTTAATTATGATTAATACCAAACACTCCCTGCCATGGCTAGAGGGACATAAACAACAACTGAAACATTACATTCATCAAAACCGTATTCCGCAAGCTTTATTGCTTACAGGCCATAAAGGACTCGGAAAACGTTATTTGGCGGAGAGTTTTGCAAAATCATTATTGTGCTTTAATCGACAAGCAGACTCTGCTTATTGTGGTCAGTGTCAAAGTTGTATTTTGTTTGATGCGCAAACCCACCCGGACTATATCTTTATAGAGCCTGAAGAGGTGGGTAAGGTTATTGGTATTGATGTCATTCGTCAGTTAACCGCTAAATTGGCATTAAAACCACAGTTTGATAGTCATCGGGTAGTGGTTATCAATCCAGCTGATAGTTTAAATAAAGCCTCTGCCAATGCTTTTTTAAAGTATTTGGAAGAACCTACAGAACGAACCAGTCTGATTCTTATTACTGATAAGCCAGCTAAGTTATTGGCTACCATAAAAAGTCGCTGCCAAAAGCTATTTATAGATGCGGCTGATAAAGCGATTGTTAAGACGTGGTTGCAGCAACAAGGCATTTCAGAAAATGCAGATTTATTATTGAATCTAGCCCAGGGTTCTCCTTTGTTAGCGAAGGAATTTTTCGAAAGTGGATTGTTAGATCAGCGCTCTGAGTTTTTTAATCACTGGCTTAAAGTGGCTAAGTTGGATGAAACTCCTGTTGAGGTGGCTGAAAAATGGCATAAGCTTGATAAAGCTGTGATTAATTTATTGCTGGTTTGGTTGATTAGCTGGGTGATGGATATTATTAAGCTGAATTATCAGCAACCAATGGATAAGATCATCAATCAAGATTTTACAGCAGACTTGCAAGAACTGGCGAAGAGACTAAACTTAAAGGAATTATATAAATATTACGATCTATTGTTATTAAATCAAAAGCGGTTTGATACACAATTAAATAAACAGCTCATGTTTGAAGAGATTTTAATTCAATGGTCACAACTTAATAGTAGATAAGACGATGGCAGATTCAGCAGCTCCAAGACAGGGTATCTTATCCCTTTCAATTAAAGAAAAAAATGCGCTTTATGCCGCCTATATGCCTTTTGTGATTAATGGAGGCTTATTTATTCCCACTAAAAGGGAATATGAAATAGGTGAAGAGGTGTTTATGTTGCTTAATTTAATGGAAGAAACTGAGCGATTGCCGATTGCCGGGAAAATTATCTGGAAAACACCTGCCGGAGCAGAAGGTTATCGTGCTGCTGGGGTGGGTGTACAGTTTAGTGATCAGGATGGTGGAACGGCAAGAAATAAGATAGAAACCTATCTTGCTGGAGCGCTGGAGTCAGAACGCTCTACTCACACTATGTAGAGCCTGCTCATGTGGTAGTTCTGTAAGGCGGACTTTAGTTTGCTATGATAAAATATTGGTTTTTTGCGGACTAGTCAGACATGGGTATTATTAAATCCTCGTTCCTAAAGTCAGCGCTCTAGTATCAAATTATCTAATGTTTATCGATTCACACTGCCATTTAGATCGTATCGATCTTGAACCTTACCAAAATGATTTTAGCTGTTTTATGCAAGAAGCTAAAAACAGCAAGATTGACCATATGTTGTGTATCGCGATTGACTTGGAAGCCTATCCAGCCATGGTGGATTTGGTTAAAGATTACAATTCTATTTCATTATCAGTGGGTGTTCACCCCAATGTACATGAAGGACAAGATCCTACCGTTGATGAATTAATTGCTTTAGCAGACAATGCTAAGGTGATTGCAATTGGCGAAACAGGCTTGGATTATTTTCGTAGTGAAGGTGATTTAGACTGGCAGCATCAACGCTTTAGAAATCATATTAAAGCAGCTAAAGCATTAGATAAACCACTGATTATTCATACCCGTGAAGCAGGGCATGATTCCTTAGATGTATTAGCTGATGAAGGGGCTGATCAGGTAGGCGGTATCATTCACTGTTTTACTGAAGACTGGGATTATGCAAAAAAAGCACTGGACTTAGGTTTTTATATATCTTTTTCAGGCATTGTTACGTTTAAGAATGCGCAAGCAATTAAAGACGTGGCTAAAAAAGTGCCCGCAGATCGTTTTTTAATTGAAACAGACTCTCCTTATTTATCCCCCGTTCCATTTAGAGGTAAACCCAATTATCCCATTTATGTTCGTTATGTAGCGGAGCATCTGGCTGAGTTACGAGAAACGACAGTAGAGGAAATTGCGCGGCTATCGACAGAAAACTTTAATACGTTATTTAAATTAAGTTAATTATGAGCTTATGTTGAATAAAATTCCTTCAATACTGACGGTCCTATTTTTACTGTGTTATAGCTTTGTCGTTTTTGCAAATGATGATCAAAAATCAGTAACGTTAGAGTCAGTTACTTTACAGCTAAAATGGAAACATCAGTTCCAGTTTGCTGGTTATTATGCGGCTCTTGAACAAGGTTATTATCAGCAGGAAGGCCTAACTGTTGATATTAAACCACTTGAACTAGGGACTGATGTTGTAAAACAAGTTGCTGCTGGCGTTACCCAATATGCTATCGGTGGTTCGGGTATTCTGCTGCAATACGCCAAAGGGAGTCCGATTAAAGCGTTAGCTGCCATCTTTCAACATGATGCATTGGTTTTTATTAGTAAACAATCCTCAGGTATTATCAGTCCCTATGAAATGACAGGTAAGCGCATTCAATTTGATGGGCTTACGGGGGATAATGCACCGCTCCATGCTTTACTTGCTGAAGCAAATCTAACACCTGAAAAATATACCCTTGGTCTTCGTGAATTAGGAAACCAATCATTTATTGATAATAAAATTGATGTGATGTCAGCTTATCTGACGGATCAGCCATTTACTCTCAATCAACAAGGTATAAAGCTTAATATTATTAATCCGCAAAATTATGGCTATGATTTTTATGGAGATATTTTATATACCAGTCAAGTTGAATTGGCTAACTATCCTGGACGTGCTGAACGTTTTAGACGAGCATCCCTGAAAGGTTGGGCTTATGCGCTGGAACATTCTGAAGAACTGATTCAGTTAATTAAAAATAAATATCAGAGTGAACTGAGTATTGAAGCACTGCGTTATGAAGCAAAGCAGATGCAGAAGCTCATATTGCCAAGTATTATTCCCATTGGTCGAATTGAAGTATCACGACTAAGGCGCGTTGCGGATATTTTTTCCGAATTGCAAATGGGTAGATCGCTGAATGAGAGGGAGTTGAAAAACTTCATTTTAACGAACGAAAAGTCTTCTGTTCAGTTATCAAAGAAAGAGCAGCAGTGGTTAGCGAGTCACCCTGTCATTAGGGTGGGTGTCGATCGTGATTTTGCACCTTACGAATGGGTTGATAAAAAAGGTAAGTATCAGGGGCTGGCTGCTGATTATATGGCCTTATTGGAAAAGCGCTTAGGTGTCACATTTGAGATTATTTATGACAAGCCCTGGCATGAGATTCAGGCGATGGCAGCGCGAGGAGAGTTGGATATGCTTTCTTGTGTCAATTCAACACCCATGAGATCTAAGTTTCTAAACTTTACTTCAGCTTATGTAACGAACCCTATTGTGATTATCAATACCAAACGGCAGGGTTACCTGGGGAATTTGGAACGATTAACAGGTAAAACGATTGCGGTTGAAAAAAATTATTTTACCCATGAAAAACTGGTGAATCAATACCCTGATATTCACTTATTACTTGTGGATTCAACTCATGATGCATTGGTAAAAGTAGCAACGGGTGAAGCAGATGCCTATTTGGGTGATGCGGCTTTTGCAAATTATGCTATTAAAAAAGGCAATTTATTAAACTTGCAGTTTGCTGGGCAAACTGAAGATAGCTCTGCTTATCGTGTTGGGGTTATTAAGTCTAATCCAGAATTATTATCCATAGTCAGTAAGGTCGTTAATAACATTACACAAAAGGAACAGGAGGAAATTAAAGAGCGCTGGATGGGCTTAACGGTAAAAAAAGGCGTTGATGTTAAAACGGTTCTTTACATTGTTACTGCTGCCGGGTTAGTGGTTATGTTGTTGTTATATTTATATTTCAATATACGCAGGTCAAGACAAATACTGAATCGAAGTCTTAACCGTTTACAGGCAGTTCTTGACGCGTCACCTATTCCTCAGGCATTGAATGATCATAAAGATAATATTACCTATGTGAATAAAGCATTTCAAGAGACCTTTGGCTATAGTCAAACTGATATTCCCACTTTAAAAGACTGGTGGTCAAAAGCTTATCCTGATAAAGCGTATAGGGAATGGGTGAAAAGTGCTTGGCAAGAACGGCTTGAGGGTGGTGATGGGTCGCTACAAGCAATACAATTAAATATTTGTTGTCAGAATGGTGAAACTCGGCATGTATCGGTAAATTCCACGAAAATATCTGACTTCGGCGATGACATACACGTTGTTATTCTTTTTGATTTGACCGAGCATAAAAAGGCTGAAGAAGCTTTGAGTTTGTATGCACGTATATTTTCAGAAGCGCATGAAGGCATAATGGTTACCGATGTCAAAGGTGCAATAGAACAGGTGAATCCTGCTTTTACTAATATGACGGGATACTCATTGAATGAAGTGGTGGGTAAAAATCCTAGGATACTGGGGTCAGGCAAGCATACGTCTGTATTCTACAAAAAGATGTGGCAACAATTAGTGGATGAAGGCTATTGGCATGGGGAGATATGGAATCGTAAAAAATCAGGTGAGCTGTATGCTGAATTACTCACTATCTCATCATTAAAAGATGAACTAGGAGTTCTTAAGCATTATGTGGGATTGTTTTCAGATATTACTGAAAGTAAGAATCAGCAATCGATTCTGGAAACGATGGCTCATTATGATGTATTGACACAATTGCCTAACAGGACCTTATTTACGGATCGTTTTTCTCAAGCCATTTCTCATAGCAAACGCAGTAACACCTTGTTGGCCATTTGCTTTATTGATTTAGATGATTTTAAACCGGTGAATGATACGTATGGTCATGATGTGGGGGATGGCTTATTGATCGAAGTGGCAGAACGGATTCAAAAAAGCATTAGGGAAGAGGATACTATTTCCCGACAGGGAGGTGATGAATTTGCCTTATTGCTAGGAAATCTTTCATCTGTTCAACAATGTGAATTGATGGTTAAACGATTGCATGAATCATTGGCACGACCTTATTTAATTGACGGAAATAAGTTGAATATTAGTGCATCCAGTGGAATAACTTTATTCCCTAAAGATGATGGTGATATAGATACCTTGATGCGTCATGCGGATCAAGCGATGTATAAATCAAAATTATCCGGTAAAAATCGTTATCATATTTTTAATGCGGATGATGATCAACAAACGATTGAAAAGCATCATCAGCTGGATGAAATAAGACTGGCTTTATTGAATAATGAGATGTGCCTGTTTTACCAGCCCAAAGTCAATATGAAAACAGGGTTTGTGTTTGGTGCTGAAGCTTTAATTAGATGGATACATCCAGAAAAAGGATTGATTCCTCCTCTGGATTTTTTGCCAATATTAGAAGGGACAGAATTAGAAGTTGAAGTAGGTGAATGGGTTATCACTCAGGCCTTAAGTCAGATTAATGAATGGCAAAAGCAGGGCATTGAGCTTGAAGTCAGTGTGAATATTTCTTCGCATCATTTGCAATCACCTTTATTCTTTACTCAGTTAGAGTCTGTTTTAGAGGAATATCCTGATGTGTATTCTAAAAAGCTGGAATTGGAAATTCTGGAAAGTAGTGCGTTAGGGGATATTAATGCGATTAGTCATGTGATTAAAGTTTGTCAGGAGGCTTTGGGAGTTAAAGTTGCTTTAGATGATTTTGGAACAGGATATTCTTCATTGACGCACTTAAGAAACTTGTCAGCTGAGATGATTAAGATAGACCAAAGTTTTGTCAGGGATTTACTGGATGACCCCAGTGATTATGTCATTGTCGATGGTGTTATAGGTCTGGCTGAATCATTTGGACGAGTAATTATTGCTGAAGGTGTTGAAACAACGACACACGGATTGATGTTGTTAACCATGGGCTGTATCAACGCACAAGGTTATGGTATTTCTCGCCCAATGCCTGCAAATGAGATGCCTGAATGGCTAAAAAATCATGCTGTTAATGATGCCTGGCTTTTATGGGGCCAAGAAAAGCATTCAGTAAAAGAGAAAAAGATAAAAATATTGAGCTTAACAACCGAGCATTGGCTGGAATGTTTTGAAGAAAAGCTTTTTTCCGATGAGGATAAAGGACAGAACTGGCCGATTAGTAGTCATAGACGCTGTCATCATGGTTCCTGGATAAAACGGGAACAGAAAGAGCTATTATTTGATAGTGAATGGCTGAATAAAATAGAGCAGGTTCATGAGCATGCTCACGAACTAGCCAATCAATTAGTCAAGCAATACCAAATGGGTAAAGTTGAAGAAGCTAGGGCACGAGTTAATGAATTGCGAGCTGTTTTTGAAGAAATGAATGATCTTTTAGGACGGTATGAATAAATCGATTATATCAATGGCTTTATCAAGCTCTGCTTTGGAATGATAAAAATGGGGTGAAAAGCGAATGCCTCCACCCCGTAAGGCACAAACAACACCATTACTTTGACAATGTTTGTAGAGTTTTGTGTTGTCTATTTGTGTATGTTTGAATAAGACAATGCCTGATTTTAATGAACTTTTCTGGTTTGTTAGTAGTGTTAAGTCTGGGTGTGCATTAATCTTATTGATTAAATAATTAGCATTTTCAAGCACACGCCGCTCAATATTTTCCATGCCAATCTCTAATAATAAAGAAAGACTAGCTGACCAGGCATGTATACCCAGCATATTAGGGCTACCACACTCAAAGCGTTGCGCGGTTGGATGAATCTTCCAGGGCTTATTTTCATAGTTATGAATATTAGCCATCATATGCCAACCATATTGGGTGAGTTTGAGTTTATCGCGTGAGGCAGGGTTAGTATAAAAAACACCTAAGCCTTCTGGACCAAACATCCATTTATGACCGTCAGCCATTACAAAATCTGCTTGGTAGCGTTGTACATCAAATTCAACTGCACCTAAGCTTTGTATGGCATCGATACAAAATAGAATGTTATTGTCTTTGCAAAATTGACCAATTTTTTCACAATCAAGCCGTAAGCCTGAAGCAAATTGAATTGAACTAATAGTGATTAATCGAGTATTAGAGTCAACCAATGAGAATAAGGCTTCTTCGGATGTGGTTTTTGATAACAGGTCAGCTTGCCTAAACTCTACGCCTTTATCCGCCAATGATTCCCAGGGGATGCGATTAGAGGGAAACTCTTCATTGCTACTAACAATATTATCACCTTGATTCCATTGCAGACCATAAGCGACAAAGGATAAAGCCTCAGAGGTGTTTTTAACCAAAGCAATATCATCCGTGGATGCTGCGTTGAGTAAAGACTTTAATTGTGAGCGAATCTGCTGCTCTTTCTTTAGCCAGTCCAAGTAGTAATGTGAGCCATAGACTGAATTTTGTTCGGCAAATGCCTTGACTGCTTCAGCGGTTCTTGTAGGCCAAGGGGCAACCGCAGCATGATTTAAATAAATAAGCTCATTGCTTAAAGAAAATTCATTATGGTTCATTGATACACGTCTCCTAAGGGAGTGGGAAAATAGTCATCAAGTATAGATAAGTTTTTGGAGTGCAAAAACATGTTTTTGCACTCCCTCATAATATTCAAATTATTGAGATGTTTTTTTATAAAGATAAAATTTGATACATCAGCTAAAATTAGCACTTATCTTATCAGAGTCACATGTTTCGATTGGTTTTTCATGTTTAAAGAAAGAGGATTAAAGTGGATATAGCTTCCTTAGTAGGTTTTCTATTAGGTATTGGTATCATCGTTGCTGCGATTGCAACGGGTGGTGACGTGATGTTGTTTGTCAATGTACCGTCCTTGTTGATCGTAATTGGTGGAACATTTGGGGTAAGTTTAATGCGCATACCCCTGTCAGATTTTTTGCGTTCCTTTGGTATTTTAGGCAAAACCTTTTTAAATAAGAAAGAAGACCCTAATTTGTTAATTGAAGATGCCGTACGTTTGGCTGATGTTGCCAGAAAAAATGGGTTACTTGCACTGGAGGGTGAAGAAATTTCCAATCCCTTTATGAAGAAAGGTATTAGTTTATGTGTTGACGGGCATGACCCTGCCTTTGTTAAACAAATGTTACAGCAGGAAATCGATCAGATGGTCAGTCGAAATGAGATCGGTCAGGATATGTGGAAAGGGGTAGGGGATTTGGCTCCTGCGATGGGTATGATTGGTACTTTGGTAGGTTTAGTTCAGATGCTGGCTAATATGTCAGATCCAGCCAGTATCGGACCTGCAATGGCTGTTGCGCTTTTAACTACATTGTATGGGGCGATGGTTGCAAACTGTTTTGCCTTGCCTATGGTTGATAAGTTAGCTTATGTTCTAAATTATGAAAAAGCTAATAAAGAATTGATATTAGATACAATTACAGGGATTCAGGAAGGCATGAACCCTAAAGTATTAGAGGCGTTATTGAACTCGTATATTTCTGAGAAAAAGCGCGCCGTTGAAGAGGACTAAAGATAATGGCTGATGACTGTCCTAAATGTCCCCCCGCTGGGGCACCGTTATGGTTAGCAACCTTTGCTGATTTAATGTCTTTGTTGATGTGTTTCTTTGTGTTGCTTTTATCTTTTGCAACCATGGATGCGGCTAAATTTAAAAAGGCAGCTGATTCGATGGAAAATGCGTTTGGGGTGCAAAGGGATATTCCAGCGACAGAACCTCCAATGGGAACCAGTATTATTGCACAGCATTTTTCGCCTGCACAAACAACGCCTTCTCCAATAGAAGAGGTTAAGCAATCAACTAATCAACAAACTAAAAAGCTTGATGTCAGTATTGAAGACATGGAAGATGTTAAGCAAAAAATAATGCAAGCCAAGATTGCTGAAATTGAAGAGCAGGCTGAAAAGATCGAAGCGTCACTTGCCGCCGAGATTAGTGACGGCTTGGTTGATGTAGAAACAGATGGTCTAAAAATTCTTATTCGGATTAAAGAAAAGGGTTCATTTCCTTCAGGTACAGCGATATTGAAAGCAGGGTTTGAACCTGTAATGGAAAAAATTACAGAAGCGGTTAATGATTCCCCTGGAATTGTTCATGTCGCAGGGCATACCGATAATATTCCTATATCAACAGATTGGTATCGTTCTAACTGGGAATTGGCAGCCGGGCGCGCAGTAACCGTTGCACATTTTATGTTAGAAAAGAAGGGAACAGATCCCAATAGAGTCGTGGTTCAAGGTTATGCGGATACTAAGCCGCTGGTACCTAATGATACATCTGAAAATCGAGCCAGAAACAGGCGAGTTGAGATTATTATTGCTCAAGAAGATCCAACAGAAGGGCTTAAAGCGGAAGATGTGAGTAAAATCATTCAAACTGATGCATTAAAAGATAAATCAAATTAAAAGGTTTTAAGGTAATTTAAGTGAATAATTCAACCCTTGTCGATGACAGACGCCGTTTTTTTCGTATTGATGATGCAGTCAATTTATATTATAAAGTTGTTGATGAGAGTGCGGTTGTTTCTGCCAGTAAGACAACGGATGATCTATTAAGTAATTGTTCCTTAGTGACTGCTTTAGATGTGCTTGATCAAGAAAGTCGTTTGATTATGCATAGAATAGAGAAAAAAGAACCGGAAATTGCTGAATATTTAAAAATCATTGATTCTAAAGTGAGTCTTTTAGCTCAGTCGGTGATGCGACAGGGACAGGATATAACAGAAAGCCAGATGTGCAATACCAATATCAGTGCGTCCGGTTTATCTATAGAAATTGACCATGCGATTGCAGAGGGTGAGTTTTTAGAAATTAAATTATTATTGACTTCGTGTATAGCCGTTATTGTGATTTACGGTAGGGTGGTTTATTGTAAAGATAATAGCCAGAATGACCCTGCAAAACCTTATCTTATTGGCATTGATTATATAAATCTAAATGATCAGGATAGGGAGATTTTGATCAAACATATTGTTAAAAGACAAATGCAGCAGATTAGAGAGAAAAAAGAGGGTTAATAGCTTGTTAGCATTTAAATAAGGTATGGATGAATAGCCATATGTTTGTTACTCTGTAGTTATGGGTAAATCAAGTTTTGAGTGGGATGAAGAAAAAAATATTGAAAACCAACGAAAGCATGGTATTTCTTTTAACGAAGCTCAATTTGCATTTATGGATGAAAGACGTGTAATTGCTGAAGACTTAAGTCATAGTCAAGAAGAAAGTCGTTATTACTGTTTTGGTTTAAATGAAGATAAATCAGGAATCCTAACTGTTCGTTTTACTTATCGTTCTGGGTGTATCCGAATTTTCGGTGCAGGTTATTGGCGAAAAGGAAAAAAAATTTATGAGCAAAAAAATTCAATATAGTAATGACCCCATTGGTGAGTTTAAATTGGTAACAGACTTTTTACCTTCTCCCTCTGAATTGGCTTTAAAAAACAAGAATACAAAGATTACTATTTCACTTAGTTCTGATAGTGTTTCTTATTTTAAAGATATTGCAGAAACACATCATATGCAATATCAAAAAATTATTAGGCAATTACTTGATGAGTATGTTGAAAATCAAAGAAAAATGCTAACAAAAAAATCCAGCTGACCATTTAAAATGGAATCTGATTTAGTCGTTAGTCAGTTTTTATTTTGAGCTATAAATTTTTCTCTAATATCCGGAAATAAATCTTGAGTTTGCTTTTTCTAAGCTATTGGGGAATAAATAATTATCCAATTTTGGCTAAAAATATCTGCACGAGTGGTTGGCTACTTGTTTTTAGATGTTCTGGATTCTTTTGTAATATTTAACGGGCAATTAGCATGTCTATTTCATCAACGCAAAAAAAAATACTAACTATTTTAGCGGATGGTCACTTCCATTCTGGCACTGATTTATCAAAGAAAATAGCGATAAGCCGCTCAGCAATTTGTAAGCAGTTAAATAGTTTGACTGATATAGGAATTGATTTTGACGCAGTCACAGGAAAAGGCTATCGTCTGGAAAAGCCTTTGCAGTTATTATCAAAAACAACTATTGAGCAATTCCTACACACATCAACTCAACAGTTAATTACTGGGCTTGAAATTCATGATTGTATCAATTCAACCAATCGCTATTTGGTTGAAAAATCCCAGCAAGCTGAAAACAATGGCAGTATCGTTTGTTTTGCTGAATATCAAACAGCCGGTAAAGGGCGTAGGGGCCGTGATTGGGTTTCACCTTTTGGCAGCAATATTTACCTTTCAATACTTTGGTCGTTTCAAAATGGGCCGGCTTCAATTAGTGGTTTAAGTTTGGCTGTTGGAGTGGCTGTGATTCGTGCATTGAATGAATGTGGTGTTGAAGATGTGGGGCTTAAGTGGCCTAACGACATTTATTGGCAAGGAAAAAAACTGGCAGGGATATTAATTGAAGTCTCTGGTGAAGCAGGTGGGCCATGTAATGCTGTAATTGGCTTAGGACTTAATTTTTATCTATCCGACAAAGCCGCGAGCCCCATTACTCAGGACTGGGTAGATTTGACCCAAATTCTTGCTGAAAAATCATTAAATTTAAGAAATGAATTGGCGGCAGTATTGCTAAATCATTTAATGCCAACTATCGCGAATTTTGAGCAAGACACGTTTCAAAGTTATTTAAAAGAATGGCGCGAATATGATTGTATGAAAGGAAAGCAGGTGGATATTCATATGGGCCAACAAATTTTTTCAGGCATTGTTCAAGGTATCAATAATGATGGGCTTTTGTTATTAGCTGACAAGGACAATGATATTAAAACATTTGCCTCTGGTGAGGTAAGTTTTCGGCCTGTATGAAATTACTGGTAGATATAGGTAATACACGAATCAAATGGTGTGTTGAACATTCTGACCAAATTGAAATAGTGCAAACGATTGCTTATAAAGAAACGGATTTAGACGAAGCTCTACATGTGTGTTGGTCAAAAATAGCACAGCCTCAAATACTCGCTATCTCTTCAGTGAGCTCAAAACACGTTATTCAAAAGCTATTAGTATTTGCAAATGAACAATGGCCGGATATTGTTGTTGTTATAGCAAAATCAAGTGCTCAAATGGCAGGTGTAAAAAATGCCTATCATGATGCAGAAAAGCTAGGTGTGGATCGCTGGTTGGCACTCATTGCATTACAATATTATTATCCTGGACACGGGTGTGTGGTTGACTGTGGAACAGCAATTACGATTGACTGTTTAGATGAAGCAGGTCAGCATTTAGGAGGGCTTATTAGCCCTGGGTTAGCATTAATGAGACAGAGTTTGTTTCAGCAGACAGAGGCTTTAGGCTTTGATAAGCAAACGTATGCCGTGGGTTTGGCAAATCAAACTGAGGCAGCCATTTATACGGGTGTGCTTTATGCGGTTGCGGGTTTAATTGAAAAGGCGGTTACAAATCTAATGTTGTCACCAAGCATTATTTTAACAGGAGGGGATGCGCCATTGGTTGCAAGCAACCTTTCGCTTGAAACAAAAGTTGACTCAGACCTGGTGCTGAAAGGCTTATCTTTATATTGTAAAGAGGTGGTTAGCGTATGAAAATTATGTTTGTTTTATCGTTGTTAATTAATATTGTTTTCTTTCTATGGGAATTCAATATCAATGCTACCAATATAGGTCCCATTGCTACTAATGGTTCAGAAAAGCAGATTTTATTAGTCAGTGAGTTGCCTAAAAAACAGCCAGTAGAACAGCTGGTTGAGAATGAAATTGAGACGGTGGTCAGTGAATTAACAGCTATTTTTCCTGCCGTTCCAGAAAATACTATTGGCAATGATATTCAGTATCCAGCGATGGCTGAAATTGACAGTGAGCTCCCTCAATCATTACAACCTGTTGAAATTGACGAAAATAAGATACCAGCAGTTGTTCTTGAAAATAAGCAGGACGTTAAAGTAGCGCAAGAAAATACCATTGAAGAAAGTCTTGTTAGCAGTATTGAGCTAAATCCAGAGTTACCAGTTTTGGAAAAAAGGATATGTTATCAAATAGGCCCTTTTGCCAATAATGATGCCATTGAAGCTTGGGCTAATTTAAATTCAATAAAACCTGAAATGCTTAAAATAGTTAAAAAAGATAGACAGGTTGTTTCAAGTCATTTGGTTTATTATCCAGCGGCTAAACAATACCAGCAAAGTAAGAAAAATGTTGGGATGCTCAAAGGTAAAGGGATAACAGACCTGTGGCTGTTTAGAAAGGGTGAGATGAGAGGTGCTATTTCTTTAGGCTTGTTTGTTAAAGAAAGTAGGGCTTTATCTCTAAAGAGAAACTTGTTAAAAAAAGGAATTAATGTTGATGTGTTACAGCGTTATAAAACAGAAACCTTTTGGGATGTACAAGCATTGGCAGACAAAGATAGCTTAACTATTTATGATGGTTTACTCAGCACTGAATGTAAAAAGCCGCTTTGATTCAAGTAGCTCAATGGCTTTAGCCGCGAATTTCCTTGATCTCGCGCGGCTAAAAACCTACAGCATTTGATAGCTATTTTTCACTCCACAATATTGGAAAGGCACTACGGACACGTTCAATATCCTCGGGACTCGCATTTTTACCTTGTAGGGTAACTAGCAGGGAGTGAATATCCTGAGTATTGACTTTAAAAGTGCGTTTTGGGTTTGTATCAAGCGATTTAGACAGTTGCTTGATGGTTTTTTGCATTGGCAATGGCTTTGCTGCTGCGGGTTTGGCCGGTTGAGATAATTCTTGGTCAATAATCTCTTTTTCATGGCCTGCAGGCGCATCTAAAGCTTTACGCAATATTTGTTTTGCACGATTCCAGGATAGGCTGCCGCTGGCTAGTTTTTCACGCATTGAATCAGTTGCCATAGGTGCATAACGGGTGATGTCTTCAATCCAGCTAACACTTTTATCGAAGAATTCAGCGATACGTACCTTGCTCCAATTGGCATTGTTAAGGTAGATGACGGTCTGGAAATAATCTGTTATTTTGGTATCAACACGGTCAGAGTTTAATTTAAGGTTGAGTGCTTTAATTTCATCAGCGTCGCCGGTTACAACACGTACATCTACACGATCAAAATAGCCGGGGTTAGACTGGCGAATGCCTTGTATCGCATTCATTCGGTGGAAACCACCTACCAGATAATATTCATTGTTATTGCGTTCCCATACGACCAGTGGTTCAAACAAGCCATTAGTAACAATGTCTTGTTCAAGATGGGCAACCTTGGCTTTATCCAGTTCTCTGTGGTTGGTAAGTGTGTGGTGAAATTCAATTTGATCGATGGGTAAATATTCGTACCGTTTTGTCGCTAGCATTATTCTATGGAGAAGTTTTAAAAAATTGTTATTTAGAGCGCGGTACTTTAGCCTGCAAAGCAAATAAGCTATATGCTGGCTAAAGTCCTGTGCCTTGAAGTGATTTGTAAAATTAGGCTTGTTTTTTTGATGAATAAAACAGGCAGATATAGATAAAAAACTGTACGCCAAAAATAATATTTGCCATTAATAAATGTATGGGTTGCGCAATGGGTGGGACGCCTAATCTATCTAATGTAATGCCTGCAATAATCGCAGTGGCAATGACACCTACCAGTAAATAGGCGCAACGCAGTAATACATTGTCTTTATCGACTGATTGGTAAATTTTCCAGCTTATCCAAAGGTTGGTAAATAGGATAATGGCAGAAAAAGAGCGATGAATATAAAAGATTATTGGAAAACTATCACGCCAGTATTCTCGATCTATATATTTATGTTCGTGAGCAATAAAGTCGACGGCTTCTCTAACTTGTGTTCCCATGGCAATTTGTATCAGCGTAAATCCCATAGCAAATTTAATCGCGGTGTATACGCTACTAGAAAGTTGACTGCTATCAATATCTACAAGATAGTCTCGTTGTGATTTTGCAATGGAAAAAATGAGCAGGGCTACAATAAATAGTGCCAGTAGCATATGCAAGGTAATCATAAAAGGTTTTAGATTACTTGCTACAACAGCAGAGCCTAGCCAGCCCTGGAAGCCGGTGATAAATAACACGGATAAACACAGGTAAAAGATGCTTTTATCTGACTTTAGGTAAATCCTGGATGCCCAGGCGGTTAATAAAATACAAAAGCCAATACTCACACCCACTAATCGATTGGTATATTCAGTCCAGGTTTTAACAGGATTAAACTGGGTGTTTTTATAACCTCGCTCAGCATATATTTCCTGGTAGTTTTCTGGTAGCTGTGCTTCTGAGGTTGGTGGAACCCATTGGCCAAAACAAGTGGGCCAGTCAGGACAGCCCATCCCTGCACCAGAGGCTCTTACAATGCCCCCAACAAGTATAACTAGGTAAACGGCACAGATAGTTATCATACCTAAGCGTCTAAATCGGATGGCTGCCTGGTGGTCAATCATTATTTGGGTCTATAGTGCTGGCTATTGGATAGCATTGCGTTGCCTGAATGGGCAACGTTGTCACTGGGTAATGCTTTTTAAATCACATCATCAAGCGTTCGGTTCTACTGGCTAGTTTGCTTAACCCAGCATTGAGTGTGTTAATTCAATTTCTTCAGAAACACCTTCAATTTCAAGTATCTCAGCATCTGATGCTAAGCCTAATTTTGCAAAAGAAGGTACGGTGCTCCAGTCAACCCGGCAAGCAGGATGGTCTGTACCTGCAATACTTTGTAAAAAAGCAACTTGAACCAAGTCTACATAATCAGCCTTTTCCCCAGGATCTCTTTGGAAATCAACATATTCTGAGGCAACCCGTTTAAGCTCTTCAGGAAACTCCCAGGTATCCATAATAAGTTTACCAATGGCTGGATGGGCTTTCTCTAATAATTTATTTAATCGGCTGGGGCTATCTCTAAATTCAGGAATGTCTTCAACCAGCATTAAGATAGGTAGTTTTCCAATTTGGTGGATCAATCCTGCTAGCATGGCTTCATCAGGACTTAAATGAGGAACAAATGCAGCTAGGGCACGGCTAATCGCTGAAACATTTACACCTTGCTCCCAGGTTTCTCTAAAGTGTTTCTCTAGAAGGTCGGTGGTTGGTGTAAACATTTGTTGCATTACCAAGCTGGTAATTAGTGTTCTTATAGTTGTGCTACCCAGTCGAGTAACAGCCATCTGAATGGTATTGACCTCAACGGCACCACGATAAAGTGGGCTATTAGCTACTTGCATCAGTCTGGCAGAAAGTGCCGCATCAGTAACGATCATGTCAGCTAATTCTTGTGCCGTTGCATCGCCTTTAGCTACGGCATCTCTTACCTTTAGTGCCACATCAGGTAAGGTAGGCAAAACTAAACGGTTTGCATCAAGTTCTGTTTGTACGTGAACAAGAAAGTCCTGAACAGATTTGAATTGCATTTTTTAAACCTTTATTGAAAATCTATAATGCTAATTTTATCCTGATTTGAGTTATTAAGTGTAAGATTTTTTAGCTCTGCATCAGAAGTGGGCATTACAATGAGCAATTTTTTGTGCTGGCCATTGGTTTGTATAGATAGAATTTGGCTGTTGGATGAGGTTGTTTCGTCAATCATCAGCTGAGTATCTGTATCTACATTAGTATTAATATCACATTCAGCAATAAATAGTGCTCTTTTGGCCTTACCTAAGTAATGGGTGCGAGCAATGATTTCCTGTCCTGTGTAGCAACCTTTGTTAAAACTAATTCCACCTAATTTATCGATATTTAACATTTGAGGAATGTACACTTCTGACGAAGTCAATGTGAGCCAAGGGATACCCGCTGAAATATCTTGATAATCCCATTTTTGTGATGAGCAGGGGCTAATGTTGTGTTTGTCAGTTAATTGTGACCAGAAAGAAGTAGCCTGAGAGATTGTTGCAATAATTAAATAACGAGAAGTTAATGAGGGAAGTTTTATTGCCAGTTCAGGCTGCTGAGAAACGGCAAAGTCAGTTTCTGGCAAAGAAGTTAGCAGTGTCGGGGTGTTAGTGGTCAGCCCCATTAGACAATGCGTTTCACTCATGTCATTTATCTGCACATCTGAACGCAGAATATACATTCGAAGTTTTTGGGATACTTTTTCTATTAACTGATGAGGTAGCACTAACAAATATCCTTCTTCACTTTTTAAAATCAATAAGGTGGTAATTGCGCGGCCTTTTGCATTGCAAAAAACACTGAAGAAGCTGTTGTTATTTGTTAAGTCATTGATGTTGCATGCTAATTGGCCTTGTAAAAATTGACTAGAATCTTTGCCGCTAACTTTTAAAATAGCTAAGTTAGAGAGGGCGCAAATGGTTTCGGTTTCTTGATTTGACTCAGTTTGTATTGCGCTGTTTTTTTCTAAAAATTCGATCCAATCTGTATTCATGTTGTCAATAATAGGGAAATAGTCTGTAGCCATTATTTTACATGATTTGTCACACGAAATTCAGGGTCATTGTGCTATAGTTATATTTAATTTCCCATTTTAAAGTGAGCATAATGACACAGCATAAAAGACCGCTTTCGCCACATTTAATGATTTATAGATTACCGTTAACCGGTATTATTTCAATTACACACCGTATGACTGGGGTTGTGTTAGCAATGGGGTTGATTGCCTATGTGGCCAGTTTTTTTATTATATTATCTGGTAATGAGGCTTATTCAACGCTACAAAGTTTTTTAGACTACACAATAATACGCATTGCAGTTTGGTTTTTTATCTATGCTTTATTTTTTCACCTTTGTCATGG
>ENA-OSET01001491-OSET01001491.1-sediment-metagenome-genome-assembly--contig:-NODE-1491-length-24252-cov-12.615098_pt1 | contig 24252 bp, 22 predicted proteins | sample MGYA00237882_ERZ534229 | MGnify/ENA primary metagenome ERZ534229 (study PRJEB26408, sample SAMN06266212) | sediment metagenome | isolation source: Hudson Canyon methane seep mesocosm | place... | reverse complement strand
ACCTTACAAAGTATTCGTGACTTAGGTGTTGCCATTCATATGGATGACTTTGGTACGGGCTATTCTTCTCTGAGCTATCTTAAGCGTTTTCCCATTGATGTATTAAAAATTGACCGTTCTTTCATTAGCGGTGCTTTAGATGACAAGTCTGATGCCAGTCTTGTGGAAGCAGTAGTCATGATTGGACATAGCCTTAACCTGAAGCTCGTCGGTGAAGGAATAGAAACCCAACAACACTTTGATTACCTGAAGCGCTTGGGATGTGATTATGGCCAGGGATATCACATGTCAAAACCGCTTGAAGCTGAGCAGTTTATTGATTTCATACAAAAGAACCATGGAGTGTAACGAAAAGCCTTCTTAATTGCTGGCCTGAGCGAGTGATACAAAATAGAATGCCAGCCTATTTATAGAGTAATAGTCAGAGGCAACAGTGGATTACGAATTTAGTTATGACTTACTAGGCCAGCCCATCGCTCAGTTTTCCATGGGGCATGAGGCCATAGGTCGCTGGTTTTGTGAAGAGCTATGCAACAATCAACAGCGTATTGACGAGTTGCTAAACATCATCGAACAAATTGAGCAGCGTTGCATCAATCAGCGCCGACTTATTGGCTCGGAATTTGAGTTACATATCGATATTAATGAAGTAGAAATCTTCGCTCAGACTCTCAACTTCGATGTGGTTGAAGACCTACCAGAAAATACCAGCCTATATGAGGAAGAGTCTCATTCTGGCTGCGGCTTACCTGACTTCAAGCAAGCCCTGCTCTCCTGGAAAACATTTGTCAGCTGAATAATAACCATTACTACCTATGCTTTATTATATGACGTTATAGAATCGTGATATTTGCGGGATAAAATATTGAGATATCCCCAATACACTAGGCATCTATTAAGTCAAACAAGCTTTAGGTAGCGTTATGAAATCTGTAATTTATAACAAAATAATCACAAATACCCTTCTAGTGATTACTCTTGTATTTTCAATGCAAGCATTTGCTAAACCTCCCGTTTATACCTCATTTTTTAGCAGTGTTGCTGTTTCTGGCTATGACACCGTAGCCTACTTTACCGAAAGCAAAGCGGTAAAAGGTGATACTCAGTATTCCACAGAGTATCAAGGTGTCGAATGGCATTTTAGCAATCAGGCTAATCTCAACATGTTTAAGAATACCCCTGAAAAATACGCGCCTCAATATGGAGGTTATTGTGCATGGGCCGTTGCACATAATGATACGGCTAAGGGGGACCCTCAACAGTGGTCTATTCATAACAACAAGCTCTATCTGAACTATAACTCAGAGATTCAAAGTCGATGGCTGAAAGACAAAGCAATGTTGATAACGAACGCAAATCGTTACTGGCCTGCCGTAGTTCATTAATTAGTTGATTGATAGTATTGAGAGCTTTGAAAATGAAAAATAGAATTATAAGTATCGTCAGTTGGGTTATTGTTCTTTGGACTACAAAGGTGTTTCTTTTTTCTCTTCCTTACAAGTTCTCAGGGCACCCAGATACCCAGCATATTTTTGGTACCATCGGAACATGGATGCAAGATGTTCTGGGCAAAAGCATTGGAGAATGGTTCATTAATTACGGTGCTTATGCGGTGGGTTCAGTAGAGCTTATTGCATCTATAATTTTACTTTCGCCAATCGTTTTTTGGGGACTTAAAAAAGCGAATTTCGTAATAAACCTTCCAGTGCGAAGTTTAATGCATAGCCTTGGTGGGCTAATTTCGGCAGGCATTATGGCTGGGGCGGTTTTCTTCCACTTGTTCACTCCTCTTGGTGTAGAAGTACTTCATGAAGGAAAGAGTGATCACGGGTCTTTATTTTACGCTGCTGTTTCAATTCTAATTCTTGGTTCCGTTTTATTTATTTTGAATTTGGTTACCTGGAAAGAATCAAGAAAAGACCCGCTGAGAGAAACAGCAACTACGATATAAATCAGCCTTTAATATTGAACTCACTAAGCATTTGGATGTCTCTATCACAATGATTAGATTACTTTTAATAATTTCTTATATTGTTTCCTGTATTAGATTGTGCGTAGCTCCCTGGAAGTACTTCCAGTTAAACTCGCCTTACTTTAACGAGCAGAGAGATATTTTCTCAAAGCTGGATATGGATCAGCGCATACCTGAACAATGGAGACTGCATCAGTTTCTAGATATTGGTAACGATGAGCCCAAAAACTATCCTGTGTTTGTTAAACCTGAATGGGGGCAAAACTCTAGAGGTATTAAACGAGCAGACGATATTCAAGCTCTCGCAGACATAAGGCTAAACAGGAGTGATACCAAGCTTAACTACCTTATTCAAGAAGCAGCGCCAGGTAAGCGAGAGTTCGAAGTGTTTATTATTCCATCTAGCACCCCCGGTAGCGCCCCTGCTGTAGTGTCGATAACAGAAACCATTAACAATAGTGGTGAAGACTACCCAGTTAACGGAATATACAACCCTTCTACGGGCTATAAAGATATAAGCAATGAGTTTAGTCGAGAGCAGCTACTGACTCTCTGGCAACACTTAAAAACAATTGGATCATTTCGAATATCACGCTTCGGTATTCGAGCAAACTCCATAGATGCCTTATTCACGGGTGAATTTCATATTATTGAAGTTAACTTATTTCTGCCTATGCCTCTTGTTCTGCTATGCAATAACCGATGTTGGAAAACTAAACTTAAGCTCTGTGTCCGCTATATGTGGCATTTGGCAAAAGTCACAAAAAGCATCCCCTCAAGCCAAACCCATAAGCCTGTATTTTTTAAGAAATTGAAACATGCTAAATCGTTAAAGCTGACAACCAATATGAGATCAAATAATGAGCACGCTTAAGAAGATAGTTTACCAATGGCTTAGCAAAAACTTTATGGGTGGCTGCAGCGCTTACAACAGTCTTGAAGTCAGGAAAAGCTGTCGTTCAAAAGAACAAGCTCGCTCAGTTTTCGCAACAGGTAATGTACCTCATGCAAAAGGAATGATCTTTCTCAACCCTTTTAATGCCCAGCAGTTTGCCAAGATGCATGGTTTTCCATTGGTTATCAAGCCCAACGTAAGTGGTTTTTCCCGAGGTAGTCACTTCCCTATTACTAATTACAAAGAACTATGGAAAGCCATTTTTCTTGCCAAGCTCTGGTGGCCAACTACCGTTGTAGAGCAGTATCTGGAAGGAAATAATTATAGAGTGGTAGTTGCCCAGGGAAAGATCATGTCTGTTCTTCAGCGCTACTCCCCCTTCGTCACAGGAAATGGAACTGATAGCATAAGCACCTTGATTGATAGTGAGAATGCCATTAGAGAAAAAATGGGGCTTTACCCATGCATTCACCCCCTTCAAAAGGGCTCAGTCACACAACAATTTTTGAAGAAAAAGAACTATACCTTAAACACCATTCCCGCTGATGGTGAGGTGGTTACCTTATTCTATCGTATTTCCTTAGCGCCTGGAGGCGTAGTCAGAACCATTGAGAAACAAACCATTCCTGAGGTTAATCAAACCTTATTCAAAGACGTATTAAACATGTTTGATGCCAATATATTGGGCATTGATGTGATTTTTGAGAAGGGCATAGAAACCGATTACAGTGATCAGAAATGTATTTTCCTAGAGGTTAATTCACGCCCTTATTTAAAAATGCATGATTTCCCCAGATACGGAAAAAAAGAAGATTTATCAGGCTATTTTAATGAATTGAATGCGCTGGAAATCAGTCAGGCAGATATATTCTAATGTTAGTCAAAGCCCGCAGTTTCTATCAATTTTCTGCATTTCATTCGTTATTGATAGGTATTCTGCCGTTTTTCATCCCAGTACTACTTTGGGATAAAGGTGCCTCGCTGTCTCAAATATCACAATTTATCGCAGTCACTGGTTTGGGGTTCATCGTGTCTCTGTGGATCTGGGATCGTTTCCGTTTTCAACACCGCTGGAGAACGATTGTTACTCTTTCTCTTTTGATAGAGTTGCTTCTGGCAGGTACTTTATTTGCGTCCTTAGCTAGTGAGGTGAATGAAGGGTTTTTAATGATCTTGGCACTATTGAATGGAGCCTATAATTGTTTTTACTGGTCTACACAACGCGCTTTTTTTAGTTATATCACGACCAATGAAAATACCGGAAAAACCTTTGGAAATTTTCAGATTTTAGTCGTTATCATGTTAAAAACAGGCATATTAATCGGTGGCTATTTTTTACAGAGCCATGGACTGCTATCGCTATTTATTTTGTCGGCTTTCATCACGTCGTTTGCCTTATGGATATTATTACGTCAGCAAATAATAGTCTCCAATGAAGGGGCAACAGAGCCCCCATTAAACCGGTCGCAGATAATAAATTTCAAGGATGATAAACAATCAAAATTAATATTCCTGCTAGATGGTCCTTTTTTATTTTTGGAAAGCTACTTTTGGGTGCTTTCGTTATATTTTTTGACTGGCCAAAGTTTTTTCAAACTCAGTATTATTGTTGTAGCACTAACTCTTTTACTATCTATTATTTTTTACATCATTAAGAATAAAATAGATAAAATAAACCAGCAGCGCTTATTTATTACTGCCACAACTTTTTATGCTTTATCTTGGATGCTTCGCGCTCAACTGAGTTCAGACATAGCTGATTTAATTCTATATCCGACCATCATTTTTATCGGGTTTCTGACTACCTTCTTTCGCCTGTCATTTAACAAACGTTTTTTTGATACCGCCAAAGAAAGCACAACTTATGGGTATTTAGTGAATAAAAGTTACTATTCTCAACTGGGTACCGCTCTATTTTTTAGCACACTAGCGGTTAGCTTGAGTCATTTTTCTAATGCAGAACAGATACTCTCGATCGTCTACTGGCTTGCATGCCCTTTGGCACTCGTTTACGGGCTCTATGCTAAAAACTCCTTTGAACTTAACATTAAACAAACACTCGCGACTCCCCGAAGTGAGTTATGAAACAAACGGTAAAATTCACATGAACAAAATAGCAGCGAGTAACCTTGAATCACTCGATCAAATGATTACGTTTATTGATAGTTTGAGTGACGCAGAGTATCAGTACGTACCTAAGCCCTTGTTTGATAGCTCAATAGGCCAGCATCTACGGCATATTCTTGATTTGTTTATTGCCTTAGTGAATAGCACTAAAGAGGAAGTAAACTACGATATCAGGCGACGAGGCGCGCCTGTAGAAACAGATAAACAACTTGGGCTTATTGAACTCAATGACATTCGCGTTTGGGTATCAAAGGCTTCAGATAAAGACATTAATCGAAATATTTTGGTTCATACAGAAACAGCCTTGAACAACCAGCAAACAGACATATTCAAATCATCATTCGGGCGAGAACTATGCTTTGCTTCAAGCCATTTGGTTCATCACCTGGCTATTATGGCGGCTATTGCTAAAATGGCAGGGAAAGAAGTTGATTCAAAGCTAGGTCTTGCACCGGCTACAGCGACCTACGTTCGAGAACTAGAGCGTACCTTCAATTAACTCCCTCAGGTCAGATAAGTACAACGGCTTTTCCAGATAGCCACTCATTCCAGACAAAAGCGCTTCTTTCTCTCTATGCTTTTTGTCATGGGCGCTAACGGCATAGATTTTAGGTAGTTTCCTTTTAGAAAATGATGCATCAGTATAAAGTCTCTTGATTTCACGCGTTGCTTCAAAGCCGTCCATATCAGGCATTTCACAATCCATTAAGATAATATCAAAGTCATGCTCTGATCGAGTTATGCAATCAATAGCCTGCTGCCCTCCATCCACTTTATCCACCTTAATGCCAAGTTTTTTGAGTAAACCACACAACACCATCTGGTTCACAGGGTTATCTTCAACCACCAAAGCACGTAAGTTAGAGAAACCCGTGATTTCTGTTTCTTTATTTTCGCGATTGATACCCTTAGACGGTTTTTGATGAGCAGCCACCTGGTCGCTAGTTGAGTCTATTTTCACTGTAAACTGAAAGGTTGTCCCTACACCCGGCTCACTTTCAACACCTATTTCGCCGCCCATTTTTTCAACTAGCTTTTTACTGATAGCCAACCCTAAGCCTGTGCCGCCGTATGCTCTACTGGTCGAAGAGTCTGCTTGTGAAAAAGCATCAAATATTAATTTAGCTTTACCTTTCGGTATACCAATGCCTGTATCTGTAACACGTATACTTAAATAATTAGAACCCTCTCGATTCTCGATATCAGCATGTAAGGTTAAATGCCCTACTTTAGTAAACTTAAGCCCATTACCAATTAAGTTAATCAATACTTGTTTTATACGAAGAGGGTCACTCACAATTAGTTCAGGTATTTCAGCATCAACAATGGTATTGATGGGCACACCTGATTGCTTAGATTGATAATAAAATAACTCCTGACACTCAATAAAAAGACGTCTGATATTAAATGGCACACAGTGAAGCGTTAACTCTCCAGCATCAATTTTAGAGTAGTCTAATACCCTATCCAGTATCTCAACTAATGACTTACCAGACTGGGTAATAATTCGTAAGTACTCCCGTTGCTCAGCTTTTAAGTCTGTACCTTGCAAAAGCTCGCTCATCCCTACTACACCGTTCATCGGTGTTCGGATCTCATGGCTCACCGTGCTTATGAATTCATCTTTAAAGGTGTTGCTACGCTCTAAGCGTTTATTAACTAGAGCCAAGGCCTTCATTGATTTTTGTTCAAGCAGTGCTTTTTCATACTTTAGGCTATTTATTCTGTCAGCCAGTGCTAATGAAAGAAGAATCACCTCTATAGCTGAACCAACCTGAATCGCATGGAGACTGAACGCATTCACAGGAAGGTAACCGATGATCATTAATACATAAATGGAGCCAGATATTAGGTAGGTGGTCCAGGCAATAACAAAATACCGGGCAGCCCTTACTTTCTTTCTAAGGCCTGCAACACCCGCAACCAGAACAAGGTTAAAAAACACAAAACAGAGAGAGATGGTTAATAATATTCCGAGAGAATACGAACCAAACAACATCACAGGAGTAATGGCAAGCGCAGCTATTGATAACACGCTCAAACTTCGGTCAAACAGTATCGAGTAACTTTTAATATGTAAAATTGAACGCGCAAACTGAGCACCAAAAAAAACCATCACTAAAGACAATACAGGCAGACTCGTATTTCCCCACTCTGGGCTATCTGGCCATAGAAATCTAAAGTTAAAACCTTGCATACCACTTTGTAGAAAGGTGAATGAGGCTATATAAAAAATATAATAGAGGTAGGCCTTGTCTCTTACAGAGAAATAGATAAAGACATTGTACAAAATCATGGCAAGCATTAAGCCAAAGTAAGCCCCCCGCAATAAAAAGGACAAGGCACTGCTATTTCTTAAAGCACTTTCAGTACGAAGCATTAAGGGCACTTGTATGCTGTCTCTGGTTTTTACTCGAATGTAATAAGTTGAAGGATGAGTGATGTTTAAATCGAAAATAAAGTGATTACTAGCAATGTTTCGTTGTGAAAACGGGTATAAATCACCCTGCTGATAACGCTTAAACCCGCCCTCCGGCTGAGGCACATATAGATCAATATAATCCAAAAGCGGGAAAGGAACTTCAAGGTACCATTGCGATTGAACCAAGACAGGATCTACAGAAAAACGAAGCCAGTACGCTGATGAACTATAACCCGCACTAAATACCTCACTTTTATTGGGAAGGAAACGCCCGTCATAGGCGGTGGATGAAACCTCATTAATCGTTAATGTATTTTCAGGGTCTTCTATATAATTAACATAAGTGCCTAATGAATAACTGTTCAAACTTTCATCAAGTACCAACCGATCCAATGCGTAGACCTCTGACGATAGCAGAAGCATAAACGGTAGCAGTATGGAAAATTGAAACAGCCTAATCAACATCGTGAGTGACAACCTATAAACCCAAAACGTTTATTTTCAATCATATTCATCTCAATTGTTCGGGTATGAGAAGGATAGACATCCAGCCTATCCCAATCAAGCTTTTATGACACCTGTGCCACTATTTAGTCAATTAATCTGAACCATCCTTAAATTCTAGCGCTATTTGTTTAAACTCGTCTTCACAATCAAGAAAAGCTTTAACTACACGAGGATCAAAATGTGAGCCATCCCCTTCCAGAATAATCCCCTTAGCTTTATCGTGAGAAAATGCAGGTTTATAGACTCGTTTGCTAATTAAGGCATCATAAACATCAGCCAAAGCCATGAGCCTTGCAGATAAAGGAATAGCATCACCTTTTGTTCCAAGGGGGTAACCCGAACCATTCCATTTTTCATGATGACAGGCCGCTATTTCTCTTGCTAAGCGCAAAAACGAGTTGGAACCCAATTGTGACTCAGCAACCAACAATGCATCAGCACCCAGTTGAGCATGCTGCTTCATCACCGCAAACTCCTCATCCGTTAGCTTACCTGGTTTAAGCAATATATTATCTGGGATTCCCACTTTACCCACATCATGTAAAGGGGCCGATTTGAATAACAAGTCGATAGCTTCGATTGTTAATTCCGCCCTAAAGTCGGGGTGATCTTTCAGGCGAAGTGCAAGCGCTTTAACATAGCGCTGAGTTCGCAGTATATGTGCTCCGGTTTCATTATCTCGCGTTTCGGCTAATGAAGCCAAGGCTAAAATTGACACATCTCGCGTCTGTTGCAGCTCCGCATGATGCTGTCTCAAACTCTCTATCATTGCGTTAGTGCCAGTGGCCATCACTCCAAATTCATCCTGACTCGTAACGGGTACTTTTACTAAAAAATTGCCATGTAACACTTCACTTAAAACACCATTCTGGTGAGCTAAATACATTTTTAAATTCTTAACATAGGAATGAATAATTCGAATACAGTAAGCCAGTAAAATCACCATAACGAACGCGACTTCAAATAGAATGCTATTTCTTGCATTCTCAGGTGTGATGTTATTTCCCTGTGCTAACAGCCACTCTAAATCTTTATTCACTACCAAAAAAAGTACCAGAGAAGTACTAACTACCATGACGGAGGCCATCATCATAAATTTTTGGGCGAAAGAGGTGAACCGCCTTGAAAGATCAAGCTCTCGATTTTGATTGATAAGTGCTTGTGCAAAAAATCGCTCACGCGCTAATGCTAAATCAACCGCTACAAATAAACCTATTATTCCCATTCCTACACATACTTTGACATTGCTATGCCAAGGCGCATCAAAAAATAATGAATTAACCAATACCAAACCTAAAGCAGCCCCCATAAAAAGCCCTATATCCAAACTAAACTGTTTTGGGGCCTGACTACCTGATGGTCTTAACACTATGGGGTTAAGTAATAAATGGCGCCCAATTAGCGCAAGAATAATTGGCACAACCAAGTGTGTAAGCGTGAGTGCTTCCAGGAATGGACAAACCTGAATACCATAAATAGCAAAAACAATCGCCGCTATAGCATAGTGAACCGAGCTTGATGTGAGCTGAAGTGCATTCTTATCGCTACTACTGCCCACCGTATTACTCTGATATATCTGAATATCAGGTTGATCCTGCATAGCTTGCCCCGTTGCTCTCATTAACATTCACAGACGAATGTCTATAAGTTCAATAATAGACTAAAAAGTTTCAAGCACACTTTCAGGGTCACTTCACAGCCATTTTCCTGTAAGATTTATCTTAAATCTAATGTTTCTACACATTAATGAGGTAATCAATGCGTTTTTTCTTTTTGCTAATAGTGACATTAATAATAGCGGGCTGCGCTGCGCCCGTTGTATACGACTTTGATTCATCCGCTAATTTTCAGAAAGATCAAACCTTCGCCTTCGAGGAAATTAAAGAAGGTAATATTCAGAGTTTAGACCGTACACGTATACATGAGGCCATCACCCATCAGCTAGAAATGAGTGGGTATAAAATAGTTGATAAAAGTACCGCATCTTTAATCGTGCGATATCAAATAGAAGAGGAAATAAGAATTCAATCTTCTGGCGTGAGCTACGGTGTAGGGATGTCTCGAAATCGTGTTGGCATGTCGATGCAAGCACCCGTGAACGCCAGAGAGATTAAAGAGGGTAAACTTGTGGTTGAAATCGTTGAACCCGAAGATAATAGGGTTATTTGGAGAGCAATTTCTCAAAAAAGACTAACCGAACAAATGAAACCTAAAAAACGCTCTGAGCTCATCAACGAACTTACTCAAAAAATGTTTGAGAATTATCCACCAAGACAACCATAAATTAAACGTAACAGTCTATATTTGATCTGTAGTGGCTCAAACTTGAATTGAAAGACTTGAAATTGAGTTTCGGTCTTATCTGACAATTTTTCGTCCTTTAAAGTTGTTTATGGCTTAGAAAAAACTGACAGGAACAGACTCTTAACTGACAATTAATAAATAACAGTATTAACGTAGTGCTTCCTTACGGTGAAAGTAAGGAGTTATCTTTTGAGCGTTAGACAGGTTACTAATTCAAGCCTACATACTTTTCAGGTTGCATCGTGTTAATGTATTTCAACCTCAATAGCGGACGTCCACTCTTGGTGAGTCATTTTCAGGTCAAGCCATGAAACAGCCCATACGACTGAAGAGCAACGAGAGAAAGGCATTGCTTTGTTGGAAACACTTATACCGAAGTGGGTTACAGTAGATTTGTCGCTTCCCCTTAGAGTATTAGGGTCAATGGACAACACGATCACGACCTCCTTTTTTGCCCTGATAAAGCATTGAATCAGCACGATTCAAGCACTCACTAAAGGTTTCGCTAACTCCAACTTCTGAAATTCCAATAGTAGACGTCACCGAAAGAGGGCCTTTATCGCTATTTATCACTTCGTCTTTAATGGTCTTACGGATTTTTTCTGCAACCACTACGGCTCCTTGTAAAGTGGTGTTAGGTAAAATAACAATGAACTCCTCCCCTCCCCAACGGGCAACGATGTCCTGCTGTCTAATGGACGCATTTAAGCATTGCGCTGCAATCGCTAGTACTCGATCGCCCGTTTCATGACTGAAATTGTCGTTAATTGATTTAAAATTATCCAAGTCGATTAACGCCACTGAGTAGGGATCATTTGAACGCCTGAACCTCTCATGTTCGTGTTCTACAATCGATTCAATACCTCTCCGGTTGGCCAGTCCTGTTAACGAATCGGTATTTGCCATAGCTTCAAGTTGTTGATTTGAAATCGTTAGCTCTTTAGTCCTCACGGCTACTTCTGCTTCAAGATTAGCAGTAAGATTACTTAGATCTTTGTTGCGATTTTCCAAATCCTGCCCTAGCTTTTCAGACAAATCAAATGCTTCGGTCAATCGCATATTCGTAACATACAACTGGCTCAAGACATAAACTACTAGTCCAATGCTAGCCAGGTAACCAGCACTGCCGATTTCGTTGGCATAAAGAATGTCATTAACCGTAGTAAGAGCCAATACTCCGCACCCGAACAGGAGCGCTAAAGAACCCTGTTCACCTTGCCGCACGGCGAGCATTAGCACATAAAACGAGTAAGTGATCACAATGAAAACCGTTAACAATTGATAGCTGAAGAGAAGGCGTGAAGACAGGTCAATTGAGGTCAATAACAGTAACACTATGTAGACCAAAGATATCAGTACGATACCGACCATTACCGAGCGACTGAACTGGTGTTGAAAACTCGACCTGAGGAACTGAGCAAACAACGGAACGCCAAGATAGAAAGTCAAATAATCAAGTACCATGATCTGCTCAAACGACAGTGCAGGAAAAGCATGAAGCAGAATAATATCATCTATCACAAGAGCTCTAAGACCAAATACGGTACAAAGCATTGCAACCAGATACGGTAACGATTCCTTTCTACGTAATAAGAAAAGAATCACATTGTAAACGGCAACAGCAAATAAAAACCCCGTCAGAAATACGCTTCGTAATAGTGAGTGCTGTTGATAGTCAAATACCCTTTCAGGTGCACCCAGTTTAAGTGAGTACCAGATTCCCCCCCAAGAATAATGAAAGTTTGCAGCTTGTATTGTTAAGTGAAATGTATTTCCAGAAGGAATAAAAGTAACAATTTGTGGTAGGTAAGCAGGCGTTGTTTTCGAACGTGTCTCTCCGGGAACTCCAACAGAGACTAGTCGTATTTGATCGACATATAACGTGTACGCCGTCCCTATAGTGGGTAGCCTGATAGCTAACTGACCTATACTCTCATCAACCCTTATCTTAAGGTGATAGGTTCCATAACCATGAGCATTATCCTGACTGTCCTGATAGTCACTCAAATTCCAGGAATGAGGTACTTCAATTATGTGACCTTCTTTAAGTTTCAGACGCTCGTTTATTTGGTTTGTGGATAAAAACTCCCCTGGGAAGAAATTCCATCCCCCATCAAGAGGGACTACATTCGATTCAAGCTCATCTGCACTTAACTCTAACAATCCATGTTGGGCACTAGGTAAATTTCCTTTTGGGTCATTCAGTCCAAGGATACCCAAGATCATGAACATCATTGCCAACAAAAAGAAGGCTAAGAAAACTGCAACGATTCGTCTTACCCAATGCAAAATCATAGATAATATTTATCTTGTTAGTATTCATAGATGCACAACTATTGGGTTAACTTTAGGTTGCTAGAGAGCTGTACGCAAACTGAAACTCCTAGAAAATACGAGTATATAACCTCTTATGCTTTTATCTACACAAGAGGCGATGAAACTACTTAATCTTATAATCGTATCGAACAGGAAAGCCTTTACGCATAACTAGAAGCGTAACCTCTCCTTCATTTTGGAGGGTCTCCCACAATGGGTTGTGAGCATCATGCACAAACTCTTCGTTTACACGCAAAACTACATCACCAGACTGAAGTCCTAACATTTTGTAGAACTCCTGCTTTGTAACGTCTTTGAGCTTTAATAGGTGAACCCCTTCAACCTCATGTTCAGCCGCATAAAAATACGCTTCCAGCTCATGCTGATTACTTAACTGCTCTTCAACCCATTTTCTCGACAACCTCATTTCACCTGCGGGTTTAAGCTCACGGTATTTTTTTGAGGTCTCTTTGTCGTTTGATGATAGGGTATCTATTGTTTCAGAATCCGCACTGCCAGAACTCGCTAGAGGTTGAGTATCCAAGCTACTCTTGAGCAATAAAAACTCCAGCTGACCTCGATGATCAATTAAGATTCGTGCCTCTTCAATCCTTACAAGCTTAATTTTGTCGTTTAATGCTTCACCTGTTTTATAGGTTCGGATATCTCCCGTTTCCAAATATTGTAATATAGCTGTTGATTCTTCAGTTTTGTTGCTTACAGAAGTGGCTAACAGTTGTATAGGGAGAGAGGAAAGCACAGGTTTTATGGCGCCCAATCGGCTTAGTTCTTCATCAATATAATAGCTAAACCCATCGACTGTTTGCGGACCTTTTACGTAAAGGCCATTGATAAACAAAATAGGGACATTACCAAGTCCAAAATGCTGACCAAGTCTCATGTCCGATTCGATCTTGTCTTTATATCTAAACTCATTGATACAGGCCGAAAAAATCGTTTTATCAAAGCCTAGCTGACCTGCAATTGCCAGGTATCGTTCGATATTCAATTGACTAATGTCGGCATAAACTGCGCTTTGGAAATCCCAAGGAGTACCTAATTCAGCTGCGCAGTGTACGGCATTGGCCGCCGATTTGGCGTAACGATGAAAAGACTGCGGGAAGTCATAAAAGCCAAAGCTGATCGAATCCTTATACCGCGTTTCCAGCTCCTGGATAACAGGCTGTAGACGTGCGCAATGAGACGACTGGTAACTGCAAAACAGGGCTAAACGTACCTTAGCATAGGCATTGCCTTTCAAAGACCTTTGATCTTCAGGAAACTGAACTCTAGGAGGGGAAGGAGGTTTTAAATAGACAACTATTGATTCTGGTGAGACGTTTTCAAGATGATCATTTTTCTTTATATACTCATCAATTATGGCTTTTAGTGCAGCTCTTCTGAGTTCGTATTTTCGCCACTCCAGATCAAATAATCGAAGCTTTATAGTGGTGTCGATCTCTTCTATCGAAACAGTCTGCCCACCGAATCTAGCAACCACGCTATCCTGAGGAGTACTTTTAACGGTGCTGAGCTGTTCTTGATTCTCGTTCAGCGCTTCTTGGGTTTGAGACTTCGAGCTATCGTCACCACTCTTGCTAGACAGGTCTGTTGATGAGTCACATCCCGATAGTAAGAACAGTATTATGCAGTAAATAGAGTATTTGAAGTTGATCATGAATTACCTGGGCTCTAAAGTTATTCAGAGGGGGTCGCAGATTCGTAAAGAGGTAATTATCTCCAGCGATTGTTTTCTGGAGATAATTATAGTGCGGTTGCTATGAAAATGATGTTTTAAATTGCTACTTACTGAGGTATATCAGTGTTGGCATTCCACATATAATCAGCAATTTGGCTTTGGGTGGCTACATTCGGGTGGAAGCAGTCTCCGCCATTAATGTGCTCAGCACCAAATGCGAAGGTACCACCTGAAGGAGTGTTCTCATCCACATACTCGGCGATAACTTCAATACCATTTGGGTTTTGACCATTGGCATTACTGTTATAGGCCGCGGCTTCTTCAGTCAAAATCGCATTGTAGCTCTTCTGAGCAGCAGCCACGCCTGCTAGACGTTGCGCCAACGTTTCACCGTTTAAAGTCGCAGCCTGAGTGACAATGGTACAAACATCATAAGATGACCACATAGTTTCGCAATTGACATATTGATCAGCAGCCTGCTTATCTAGTCCAGCCTGACGGATATCCTGCACACGAGGTACACTTCCTAAAAGGATACTAGATCCTTGTGGCATGCTGGACATTAGCGTATTTATGCCACCACGTAACGCCTGGCGCCATTCTGCCGCAGTGTAGATAGGGTCAGCACAGTTTGCAGGGTCAACACAGTCTCGGCTACAAAGGTCATTTCCACCAAAGATTAACTCAACATGATCTGGAGCAGGCGATTGTGCTGCAATCGTAGCGGCCTGAGCACCAAAGCTGGGTTCTGGGCCATCTTCACGAATACCGACCATCTCAGCTCCGGTAGTAGCGGCATCTTTATTAGCGGTAATTGAGCCGTCCAAAGCTTTATAGCGGTCATGTACGCTATTGACATTCGCACTACTACCATCAAACCAAGAGTGATGTGGCTGGTCGCCACTTCCAGGGCATAGTAGCCCCCAGAATGAAGAGTTATAGGTACAATCAGCAGCAAATGCTCGGGTAATACTATCACCAGCTGCAGCCGTGTTTTGTACGCCTGCTACCGGGCCTGGCACTGGACCTGGACCACCTGACTCGTTAAATGATCCTACTATAGATATACCGCTAAACGTTGAATACCCTTGCATCATCACATGATAGGTACCTGCCTGAGCACTAGCGATGTCACACGTTTCGTTGTTACCGCTATTATAGGGGCGGCAATCGTAATTACTACTGGTTGCAGCACTGCCAAACTTAACATACAGATCAGCATCACCAGTGCCGCCAGACATAGCGAAAGACAGGTTGCTGGCACCCGCAGATACTTCCATAGTGAACGCTAGTTCTTCAGCTGCTGCACCACCGAGACTATTAACTACAGCACCATTTTCCAGCACGGTTGTTCCTGGTACAGGTGCTGGAGGGGGTGTTGTGCCGCCAGTGTTATAGTTTGCATTCAGTGTGAGTCCAGAATAGGTTGAATACCCATTGATCATCACATGGTAAGTTCCTTCCTGAATGTTACTGATGTCGCAAGCCTCTTCGTTGCCACTTGCATAAGGGCGACAGTCATAGCTGCTAGAAGATGGTTCGCTGCCAAATTTCACATATAAATCAGCATCACCGGTTCCACCAGTCGTATTGAAATTCAGGTCTGTAGCCCCTGCTTCAACGTCCAGAGTATAGAAACTGGTACTACCCGAAGCACCGCTAATTCCGGTCAAAGGTGTGCCGTTTTCAAGCACTGTAGCCGCCAACACAGTTTGTGATAATGAGGCAATAGTGAGAGCAACACTGCTTTTTTTCAGTATGTTAGCTATCGCGCCCCTGCTTCTTTTATTGTTTTTCATAGTGTCTCCGAAATAAGAATAGGATTATTATTTTTATATTTTGTGAAGCCATGTCCATGCCTAACTCTTACACGGTTAGATCAAAGTCCAATTTCCTTGCACTATTTCTCCTTATACGTTTCATTAACACACTATCAAAATAAACCGCTCAAAAAAGCATTTCCCTAGCTGAAATATCTCGAAAGGCACACGGAATATCTCTACGGGCTTATGGATTTCTAATATAAAGGAATAAAATAATATGAGGATTTAGTAATTACGACGAAGCCTTTGAAGTAAAAGTAAAAAGTGACTTTCTATCACGTCTTACTGCCTTTACTGTAGAGCTTAACTGCTCACTATAAAAGCAAACATTCTCGCTGTAGAAGTAAGAACTCTAGTTGTATACTAAAAAGTAATTCGAATTTGTTGCAGAGAATGAGATGAAACGCATTACCGTGTCTCAATTATATTTTGATCTTTTATCAGACTACCTAAAAAAAATAGATACTTCTTATCTACAAAAGTCTGATGATGCAGTAGAGGGAGAACGATGCCAGGACGCGTATAAGAAAAGAGTTAATCAATCTGAAATTGAAAAGATTATTGAGGAAATTGAGAAAAGAACCGGGAACCTCTCTTTTGGCCTCAAAATTGGGGAGCATATTCACCCTTCCGACTATGGAACGGTCGGGTATGCATTGATGAATTTTTCGAATCTTTATCAGGCCCTTAATTTCACTGCACAGCATAAACACTTGCTTAACGAAGCATTTTCTACACGATTAATAAGGAAAGGAACTCGATACCATTATCAAACAAATAATATTACGGCCAATCGTAATCTGGCTACTTTGGTTGAGTTAGATTTTGCCTCAGCAATTCAGTTGGCGAGGTTTTTTGTTGGAGCTCAGCACGGTATAGGGGTTAAATTAATACAAGTCAACTTTCAACATGATGCCTTGGGTGACCTTAAAGATTATCATCGAATTTTTAATTGTCCGGTACAGTTCGGACAAAATACAAATGAGTTTGTAATTTCTAAGCGTGTCCTGGATATACCAATTCGCTCTGCAAATCCTCAAATGTTAAATATGATGCTTCGAAAAATCGAACGCTGGAAAAAAGAATTCATCACTCAATCTTCTTTTAGTCAAAAGGTTATTAGTTACATATCCAGTCAAAAAGATGCAAAAATCCCAGATCTATCCTCAGCTGCCAACGAGTTTAATATAAGTGTCAGTACGCTAAAAAAGCGTCTAATGAATGAAGGGTTAAACTATTCTTCCATTTGCGACTCTGTCAGAAAAAATATTGCCCTTAAAATGATGTCTAGTCCTGCTACACAAGTTAAAGAGATATATATTAAACTGAACTTCGCGAGTTCAAGCGCTTTTAATCGGGCGTTTAAAAGATGGACCAATATGACCCCGACAGAGTATCGATGTCGTAAAACCAAAGATGATAATACCTAACCCTTTTATTTCAGGCTGGACACTAGGTGCAACATTTATTTGCAAGCTACCCTCAGGCCAGTGGTCGGTGACGGTTTTGGACGAGGAGCCGGCATTTAGCCCTTGAAAACTCAAGTCTTCAATTTGTAGTCGAAGCGCCGAAATAAATACAAAAAAGAAATCAGTTATCTAAACCACATTGAATAACACCTATTAAACCTTCTAAAAGATGACCATTATTCAGCAAAACAAGCGTGTCTTGAGATAGTCGATCACCAATAATCAAATGACAAAACCCATGAATAAATGACCAGGCAGCAAGAGAGGCAAGCTTGGGATTTGCCTTACTTCCCTTCAGGCTAAGATAATCTCCAATTACAGCTTCATAAATATGAAAACTCTCTTCAGAGGTTTTCCATAAGTCATCATCATTTTTGTGCAACTCAGTGAATTCAGGGCTGAACATGAGTTTAAATAACTCAGGGTTGTGTTGTGCAAATAACAAATAGACGTGAGCGAGCTCTAACAAAGCACGTTCTGCAGAGGGCGTTTTCTCTAGCTGGGTATTCATACTTTGCGAAAGCTGTGAGAACCCATGTCTGGCCAAGTCCTTCATCAGTTCATTTTTGTTTTTAAAATGACTATAAAGTGCTGTTTGGTTAACGCCAATGGTTGCCGCAAGCTTTCGTAAACTGAGTGCATCAAGGCCATTTCCTTCAATAATAGACAAGGCATTATCAAGAAGCGCCTGCTTAAGGTTTCCGTGATGATACTTAACATTGTCTGGTTTGGTGCTTGCGCTCAACTCTTCCCTTTTCATTGTTACCCGCAACCTTATATGAATAATCGATTTGTCTATATTGCCATAAATCTAAGGGTTTTGATTGACAGTTTTTATTTGAAAGAATAATCTAAACAGCGATTACTATACAGTGTTTAGATTATTCTTTCATTGTTAATTTGAATAAGTAAATTACGGACAGAGATATAAACTATGGACAGAGCGTTACCTTGGGCATCACCCTGCCTGTTAGCAATAATGTTATTTTCAAACTCAATATTTAGCACTGCGGAGGAATCAGAGTGGCAATATTTAGGTAATGATAATGACATAGAAATTTATTCAAAGCCGGTTGAGTTTTCTGAATATCAAGCGTTCAAAGGAACGACTGTTATACCAGGCAGTATCGCCAGTTTACTCAAAGTATTTGAGAACCCTGATATTTGTAGTCAATGGATTCATGGTTGTGAGTCAGCAGCAATACTCGATAGTAAAGGCTTCTTCCAACGAAATGTGTATCAGGTAAATGACTTCCCATGGCCTGCGCAAGACCGAGATTTGGTCTCGGAAGTCACCATTAATGAAGAAATAAACAAAGGCTTGGTAACCGTTCAGATGCAAAGTCGACCTAAGTACATAGAAGAAACAGAGTTAGTCCGAATTCCACTCTCAGTAGGTGTATTTCAATTTAAATACATACAAGATTCTGTAACCGAAGTAAGTTGGGAACAGCATACGGAACCCGGTGGTGTTTTACCCTCATGGTTGGTTAATCAGATGATAGTGGAAGTACCTGTAAATACCTTAAGCCACTTGAAAGAACTGGTACAGATGGAGCCTTATGTTTCAGCCGTTCTTCAGCGAGATGACAAAGGGAATATAACTGGCTGGTTAGATAAGGGTATACAAAAATGAAATCACTTATAAAACACCTCAAAAGAATAACTATGATTGCACTGGCTGCCGGAGGCCTTTTATTCAGTGCCAGCAGCCAGTCAATAGAAAACAAAAAACTCTGTGTCTGGGATCCTTCAGGTGCATCAGGGCCTGTAATGGCGTTGATGAGCAACACTAAAGTAAAAGCTATAAAATGGGGAATAAATCTTCAATTATTACCTTATACCGATGAAAAAGTCGCAGCTAATGACTTTAAGGCTGGTCTTTGCGATGGGGTTTTCTTAACCGCTCTGCTGGCTAAAGACTTTGTTCCTTTTGCTGCAAGCTTAAATGCTATTGGCGGCATAACATCACCCAGTGAACTAGAGATGTTATTAGCTTCTCTATCAAGCCCTAAAGCAGAGTCGGTTCTTACCCACAACAACTTTGAGGTGACCGCTATTTTCCCAATAGGATCTGTCTTTTTCTTCTTGGGTGACCGATCAGATAAAACACTACCTAACTTAAGTGGAAATAAGTTCTCTGTTTTAAACGGTGATATTTCAGCCAGTAAATTTGCCGAACTGGTGGGAGGCGTTGCAGTTCCAACAACACTAGCAACATGGTCTGGTATGTTTAATAACGGCAATATTGATGTATTGGGGGCACCAGCACTTGCTTATGATGCTTTTGAGTTACACAAAGGCTTGGGTAATCGAGGAGGCATTGTAGACTACCGGTTACAATACGCTTTAATGCAAGTCATTATCCGCAAAGACAGTTTCCCTACAAACTTCGGTAATAATATGCGACAGCATAGCTTTAATCGTTTTGATGAAATGCAAAAAACAATTGAGCTGGCAGAGAAAGAAATCCCCGAAACATACTGGATCAAGCTAGAAAAAGAAACAGAAGCAGAGTATGACCGCATGACACAGAAAGTTCGTTTGGCACTGCGAGATGAAAATTTATATGACAAAAAAGCATTAAGGCTACAGTGGAAAATTCGCTGTAAATCAGCACCATCCAGAGGGGAGTGTGTAGTGGCCGAATAATAACTTTATCTGACTTGTTGTGACTGTTACCATCACAAAATTGAATCTAAGTAAAAGATGAATTTGGCAAAATCAACGACAGGAACAACATGACAGATAACACAGGCTTCCAGAAGTACATAGTAAGCAGACTTTTCCCGCTTGGCGAGTATGAGTTTGAAGTGTTGAGATCCTTAATTCTAGGCTGCTCTTACAGTGATTATTTCGCTAAAGATAAGTTCACAGAAGAAGAGTATTCAAACATCGTATCAAGCTTACATAAAGCGGTTAATGAATCAGATCCAACCAAATTTCTTGAAGCAGCCCATAAACGGGGTTTTATTTTAAACGCTCCCACCCCTGAAGCAAAAAATATCTGGCCTCTCTTCGAAGGTATGAATGAAGAGCGAGTTGAAGATGGCATGTATCTTTGGTCTGTTCAGGAAGTTTACCGAATGATGAAAGAAGAGCTTTCTCAATTTGAAGGTTTGGATGACTCATCTCAAAAGTCAGCCCTGGACATTAATAATAACGCTAGCCCTCTACCACTATTTTCTTCTATTTTAAAAGCGGTAGATGAAGAAGCAGATGACAACACTCATTTACCTGAAAATATAGATATAAAAGAGCTTTTGGACATCTTTAGAGTTCAAATGGAAGACTACTTAGGCCTTCAAATGGGCACAATAAAAGGGACTAAAGCCAAAGAAACTATGCAGAATGAAATAATAAAAGAGCTAAAAAGTATGGGCTAGTTAGCCTGTCAAGCAGCCCTCTAATCGCAGGGGGCTGCCACGATCACTTTTTCCTCTCGCTTTCATTTCAACATAAGCAAATATCCGGCTATGCTTCATCAGAGCACTTTATTTAAACGTGAGGTTTCTACTGATGGCTAGCTTCTTCCAACACTATGAAAATTTTTTCATACCCCAAAGTGTAAGAGAAATTCCTGGGTATGATATGTCAGCAGCCAAAGGCCTAATTTACTTTTCTCTCATCGGTTTTCTGATCGGTGTATATAGTGATATAAAATGGGCAAAACTGGGTGTCGATGCCCTGGTTATTACCGCAACGCTCATGAACATAGCCCTGTTTACCGCCGCCTTTTTGGTTAGGCTCAAAATTAACCCTCATTTAGTGGCCAATCTCACCTGCCTGGGGGTAACAATACATTTACTAAATCTGGTTTACCAAACGGGCGGGGCAGACTCTCACTCTTTAATGTGGGTACTTAGCATCTCAGCTTTCGCATACCTGCTAACAACCCCAAAAGCAGCTACCCTCTGGTCATGTTTCATGCTGCTCGTATTCATAACAATGGTCGTAGCACACGCCAAAGGGGTCATTGTTCCCATAATGGACATTACTGAAAAGGACCTTCAAATTGAGCATTATTCAGCATTAATATTACCACCCATTGGCATTTGGGCAGCTAATTTCTTTGGAAAAAAAGTCACAACAGAAGCGATACAAGAAGCCAACATGGCAAAACTTGAAGCTGAAAATCTGTCTCAAGAAGCAAAAACAAGCAGCGATAATTTAAATTCTGTTTTTGAAAAAAGCGAAGCAACCATACAATCGCTTTTAGATGCAAGTGTGCTTTTCAAAACAAAATTAGATGAAATGGCCCAAAGTGCGCAGGCAGTTCAGCATGGAGTGGTCGAACAATCCGAAGCAACCAGTGAAATTAGTCAAAAAATTGATTTGGCATCACAGCTTACTAAAAAATCAAATGAGTCTATTCAGGCAGTACAACAAAACTCTAAACTTGCAACAGACCAAGCACTAACCAGCGCAAAAGCGATGTCTCTTACTAATCAATCAATGGGCGAGATCAAAGAAAGTAACGATAATATTGAAGGTGCAACCAGTGTCATCTCTGATATAGCAAACCAAACCAACTTACTGGCATTAAATGCAGCCATCGAAGCGGCACGCGCAGGTGAACAAGGCCGAGGCTTTGCGGTGGTTGCCGATGAGGTTAGAACGCTATCTCAGCGGAGTACTGAATCCGCCAGCCAAATTCGTGAATGCCTGTCTAAAAGCACTGAGGATGTTGATAAGGGCTATCAGGTAGTCAAAGACAGCGAAAGTACATTAACCGCAATTATTGAGCTTGTTCAGAACATGTCTACTCAAGTTAATGAGGTTACCGACAATATTACAGAAACAAGCCAACACATAAGCACAGTTGAAGTCGCAAGCCATCTGATAAAACAAGTGACTGAGTCTAACGAGCAAAACGCTAACTCACTCAGCCAATCTATTGATGAGCTGTCAAATGTAGGCGAGCAATTATCCAATATTGCCAGCGAACTGAAGCAAATAATGGCCAAATAAGCCAGAATTAGTTCAGACTAAAACTGTTAATACTCATTATATTTTCGGGCATCACCCTTTACACGGTCTGCAGGATACTTGGCCTTATTCTTGACAATTTTAGCAAGCAGCGCTTCCTCCAAATTGATGCCTGTTTTCTCTGCTATTAGCAACAAATAAGCGAATACATCAGCAATTTCATCACTGACCGCCTCACGTTTTGAGGGGGTCTTTAGTAACCCCTCAATATCATCTTCACTCTGCCAGAGAAACTCTTCTTGTAATTCACTGACTTCTATCGAAAGTGCAGCTATAAGGTCTTTATGACTATGAAACTGCTGCCAGTCTCGCTCATCCCTAAACTTAATCAGCCTTTCAGTCAGCTGGGTTAATGTCTCTTCACTCATTGGAAATGTATTCCATCAGGTCGCAATTCAAAACACTACTCAGTAGGCTCAGCTAGTAAGCCGTTTACTGTAGTGTGGCTAATACCAATAATTCGTGTCAAAACACCCAGTACTGAAGTCAAATCATCAGGCGTTGAGTAAATAGTCTCTATAGTTGCGCCTTCTGGTACCAGTGCTACCGCCCTATTCTGAGTATCTTCCATAGGAACCTGTAGAAATAAAATATTGAAAGACTCTGCGTGAGTTGTATAGGTCTTATCCGTAGCCTGAAAACCTGAGCACCCAGCCATTGAAACAAGTGCCACCGGTAATATTAGTTTTCGGAACATTTTTCACCTCTAAATAATTATTTTATGTAATTCACACGTTACCATATTTCATCGAGATATCATTAAATAAAAAAAATCCTTATTGACTTATCAAAAAGCATGCACCAAAATGCACGCATGAATAGAGATAAAGCAGTAGAAAAAGCCTTGGCAAGTATTGACAACGACTTTGTTAAAGCACTCGCGGAGCCGGTACGCATTGAGATTCTCAAACTATTGATCTTAAATGGTTCCTGTGATGTTAAGAGCTTGGCTGATAAGCTACCTCAAGACCGCTCAGTCATTTCTCGTCACTTGGCATTGATGGAGAAAGCAGGAATTTTAAGCGTTGAAAAAGAAGGTCGGCATGTTATCTATAATGTCGATGGCGAAAGCGCATTACATAAATCAGAGCAGATAGTAAGCACAATCAAGCAATGCCTTACACTAGGTTGTTGTTGATTTTTTAAAACCAAAATGCGTGCATTTATGCACACATTAACTCTTATTAAATTTTAATAGGGCGCTAAAAATGAAAAAGACATTTATCAACTCTGTAGCTGCTGGAGGCTTGCTTGATCGCCGTTCTTTTTTATTAAGTGGCCTGGCACTATCTGCCAGTTACTCATTGAGTACTCTAGCGGCCCCCAAAGATCTTCAAACTAATATTGGAGAATCCTTACCCATCTGGATGAAAACGCCAGGCCGAAACGCGACTGAATATGGCCAACCATCCCCCTATGAGAAGCACATCAAGCGACACCTTGAAAAAAATAGTCCAGAAACCGCTACATTTTCAATATGGCATACACCGATTGAAAACCAAAGAGGCATTATTACCCCAAGCGGCCTCCATTTCAGCGTGAACCACAATGGCATACCTGATATTACACCAGAAAAACACCAGCTTCTAATTCATGGATTGGTTGATAAACCTCTCAAGTTTGATATTGAAAGCTTGATGCGATACCCCATTGTTTCAAATATTAATTTTTTGGAATGTGCAGGTAACACTGCCCCCAATGCAGTATCTTTTAATGCACTTGATCAGAG
>ENA-OSET01001490-OSET01001490.1-sediment-metagenome-genome-assembly--contig:-NODE-1490-length-24253-cov-3.848072_pt1 | contig 24253 bp, 18 predicted proteins | sample MGYA00237882_ERZ534229 | MGnify/ENA primary metagenome ERZ534229 (study PRJEB26408, sample SAMN06266212) | sediment metagenome | isolation source: Hudson Canyon methane seep mesocosm | place... | reverse complement strand
ACAATCCGGGTTAGTTTCAACCATGCCTTTCACAGTTTGATATTTACTCCAGCAAACACCATTCTTTGTGAAATTCTGTTGAATCTGTACATAAGTTTGCTTGGCAATAAATGCACCAAAGAGCGCTGATATTTCTTCTCGTGACTCGAAACGGTCACCTTCTTTAGAAAAGTCACGCCCCAAACTAAGCGCTAACTGATCCATTTGTTCTTCTGTTTGTGTCGCAATGCAGAGCGATTTCCATTGACGCTTAGTCAAACCGATCACCATCACTCTTGAACCATCAGAAGTCAGAAAGTCACGCCCAAAGGCACCAAATAAATAATTCCCATAACGAGGACGCTCTTCACCCAATTGTGCCTCTGCAATAAAACCCAAATGCCCCATCACAGCCATCGCGGCATCAGCCAAGGCAATTTTCACATGTTGCCCACCCCCAACTCTGGAACGATGACGTTCAGCAGCTAACAAGCCGAGCGCTGCCATTTGTCCGGTCACTAAATCCCAGGCAGGTAAAACATGGTTTGCAGGTGAGTTACTGTCAGCAGGCCCGGTTAAAAAAGGTAAACCGATAGACGGGTTGACTGTATAATCAACAGCCGAACCACCATGCCGATCACCTTGAACCGTTAACTGGATCAAGTCCGGTCTAATTTCCGATAAATCCTCAAAAGAAAGCCAGCCTTTCGGTGGAAAGTTCGTCAGCAACATTCCTGCATCTTTTCCGGGCGCGGTAATAATCTGTTTAGCCAATTCAGAACCTTCTGGCGACCGAAAATTAATTGCAACGGAGCGTTTTGATTTATTCAAACCAGCCCAAAATAAGCTGGTATTGTCTTTTGTAACTGGCCATCGACGATAATCCAAACCGCCTCCAATATTATCAATTCGGATAACATCGGCTCCTAACTGAGCTAGCGTCATGCCCCCTAAAGGCGCAGCTACAAATGCAGACGCTTCAACGACACGCATGCCGGATAAAATAGATTTCATGTTGAATTCTCACGTTTAGTTTATAAGAGTTAAAATAAAAAAATCATAAACCAGCTAACAATCTAAATCCACTGACTAGGGCAACAGGGGACGACTTTATTTATTATATGCGGTGATTTGACTAATACTTAATCAGCTTAAAGCGGTTTTACTTTGAAGCTGTCTTTTTGAGGCTGGTATTAAAATTTCATGATTTGAAGAACTATGACTTTAATATCTATGGTTTAAAACCCTTGGCATTGAAGGTAATAGGCAAGAGGTATGATGACTAGAAAAACTGAGGCGAACATTTAGGATGGTGAGAAAACAACATGGGGCAAAAAACCCCATGCTTAGACAGGCAAAAGAACATTTAACACCTAAAGCCTAATCCTGAACTAAAACTACTTTTGCTTACGCTTTACTAGATATAGAGTAGCAAAACCAAGCCCTAACATAGCAAACATTGACGGCTCAGCGACAGAAACGGGGTCTACTACTACAGCAGCCTGTGCAAAAACAGGAACCATTGCAACCAATACCACTAAAACTTTTGATAAATTCATTCTCATCTCCTTCATTCATTATAATAATTTATTTTAATTTATTTTTTATAGCCCATAAGTACATTGGGAGTCTGTACAATTCATTCGGCAATACAAGCAACCCATCGGATGAGCCAAAAAATAATCCTCAGACCCATCGACTTCGTATACATATTAAATCATCATATAAAAATTCAGGCCAGCGCTATAACAAAAGATCTACTTATTCTTTTCTGTTTTGCAACGCAGTTCAATAATTATACTGTAATATCTCTATAATTAGACAATTGTTAACAGTTCCAACAACGACTTTAATCTTCATTGGTTAAAGTCTAAATTTAATTATGGATAGGTTCCAGTGCATCTAGAATATAAAAAAGTGACCAGCTTTAGCATTTTCATATTAATATTGTCCACTTCAACCCTCATTAGATCTGAAGTTTTTCAGTGGAAGGATGCTCAAGGCCAAGTTCATTTTGGTGACAGACCCCCTAATTCCACCAAAGCTGAAAACATTTCGGATAAATTGGATAAAATCAACCTATCTACAGACCTTAGCTCTCCAGAATTAATATTAAAGTATGAGCGACAAAAAGAGGCAAAACGACAAAATAAACGCGAACAGAAAAGCCAAGAAAGTAAATTAAACTCTATTCGCTCTAAGCTCTGCACCCGTGCACTTGAGAATCAGCAGATACTCGTGGGGCGTGTGATATTTATGGATGAGAACGGAAAAGAAATGAAAGTAACTGAAAAAGAACGACAAAAACGAGCTGACGAAATAGCAGTGGTAATCAAGAAAAATTGTAAATGAGCAAACCAGCAGCCTTTCGCCAACTCTCTTTTTGCATCATTTTTTTTATGACGCCCTTATGTCAGGCTGAAATTTATAAATTTAGAGATGATCATGGTAAGTGGCACTTTTCAGACAAAAAACCGACTCATGGAACACAAACAAAACTAGAACAGCTGACTATCAAAAAAACAAAATCTAAACACCCTTTACCTTTTGTTGAAGAACTCTTTTCTGAAGACCATTATAAATACACAATACACAACCCTATCTACGCCAAAACACTCAGTTTTATATTATTTAAAGACAAGCGAATTAAACCTGCCACACTACTGATGGAACCCATGTCATCTCAAATTGCATATGAAACACCTCAGGGGAGTTCAAAAGCAGAATATATATTTAGGTATACGATAGGTGACCCTAACAGCGTCCCCACGGAACAGTTACTTTTACCTCCATTTAACAATTTTAAACCTATGCGCATCAGCCAGGCCTTTCATGGTGAGTTCAGCCATAACAGACAACCCAGTTTATTTGCAGTAGACATCGCGATGCCGGTTAGCACTGAAATTACTGCCGTAAAGGATGGCATCGTTATCAGCACAAAAGATGACTACCCTATTGCAGGCATCTCAAGCTCGTTCTTTCTAGATAAAGCAAATTACGTAAAGATCATGCACCAAGATGGCAGTTATTCAGTCTATGCCCACCTTCTATTGGGTAGCGTTAAAGTTAAAAAGGGACAAAACGTAAAAGCGGGTGACTTACTCGCGCTGTCTGGAAACACAGGGTATTCAACCGGCCCTCATTTACATTTTGCTATCCGTCATAATCATCAAGGCCGAACTAACTCTCTACCATTCAAATTTATTCAAGGCGATCATAAAAAAGTGACCCCTATAAAAGGCATGTGGTTAATTTCAGCACCATCCAAGGCAACAAATTGAGATCTTCAGGCCATGTTGAAGAGAATATTCCACAATAAAATAATAGAATTGAAATCATCCATATCGATAGGATGCTACACAAAAACTATGTTATTTAACTGACAGAAGCTGCTATAGCGTAAAATAAGGCAAAACAGGCATACCAAAAAAATCACCATGAAAATATGCTAATGCAACGTACCCTAATATACTAATAAGCAATACAACTAAATCATACTTTAGCGACACCGATTTCGCTGGTTCAAACTGCCCTCTCATGTTGCTTAACACGACAGCTAAAATTGAAAATATCATAATACTGATAAACAATATCATCGACCGAAAATCACCATTTGCAAGCAGGTGACCAAAAGCCCAAAGCTTTGTTCCTGTCAGCATAGGATGTCTAATAAATCGCTTGACGTTATTTGGTATTTCAGCGACTACCCACAAAAAGATAACGGGAAACATAATCAGTAAGTGGATTTGTTTCATGATCACAGGGGGCTCATAAAAATACAGGTTCGAAAAGTCGCGCCACCCCCAGATAACCATTAAAATAGAACAAAATATTATAAGAGTAAAAAACAATTTATATAGTTTACCGCCTAAGACCCTGATGAAAGCAGTTCTAAGCCTTTGATTAAAAGGCGCTATATGCAGACAATAAAAAACAATAAGCCCTGAGATATAAAGCATTCGTACTCCTATTAAATAGAGAAAAAAATACTTATATGAAATGTAAAAGTATGATTAACAAGGGAAACTGGCAGTCAAATCACCTAAGGACTTTGTCAGAGTAGATTATCAGCTGATAATCATGCAAGCAACTTTACAGGCCAGACGCTCCTAGCGCCAAAAGAATTTTTTTCAACATGGTAATTAGCTTATAACAGCGTCGACACGGTGCTTTTTCCCTAGATTTGGGTTATTAAGAGAGAATATTAGAATCATCTTCTCAACTTCCTTAGTCGCTCTATTTTTATAATTTATATCAAGACTAATCGTCGGCTCTTGTATATAGTTTACCTAGAACAATCGATATAATTACGCCCCAGTGACACTTCCCAGCGCTTCGCTATCTTAATAGCATCAATTTTCTTTTGGGCTACCAAATCATACATAGAGGGTTAGTTGGCATGCTCGGTTATCAAAACCCGATAACGTGCATTTCCGACCGGTAACGATAGCCAACCAAAAGAGCACAAAGCATTTCTTTTCGAGATCAAAATTCTTCGTCTCATATGAAATCTGAAGCAGATAGAAAATGCTGGTATGCTAGCGCCAGTAAATTGCAGGGCATCTCAAGAAAAAGATTAGCAGGGTAGTAAAGCGTTTAGGTCAGATAGCCGGTCTTATGAATCAGATCTGCCATAATTTTTCCTGAGCACAGTTAATAACAATATTAAACCGTAAGTAGGTAAGTTGTGAAGAAAGTAGTTGTGCACCTAGGCATTAGCCTTATTTGGTTAGTTTCATTATTACCTCTTTCTGTTGCGCAGGCTTTAGGTGATTTAATAGGTTGGCTTTTATGGGTAACTAAAAGTAATACCGCCCGTATATCAACGATAAATCTTCGCCACTGTTTTCCAGATTCCGACGATAATGAAATTAATAGACAAGTAAAAAAAAGCTTAAGATCTTTAGGTAAATCTTATACCGAAATGGGCATGTCATGGATGTGGCCAATCCCTAAAGTGCATAACTTAATTACTCAAATAGAAGGCGAAGAATACCTGAAAAAAGCATTAGATGATGATGCTGGTATTATCATCATTGCTCCACACTTGGGTAACTGGGAAATTTTGAACCATTTCTTTCGTACCTACCTCTTTATGACGGTAATGTACAAACCAGCTAAAATTCCTGCGTTAGACAAGTTTATTCTCGACACTCGTAAACGCGTTGATGTCGGTTTAGTGCCGGCTGACCGCAGCGGTGTGATGTCTTTATTTGAAATTCTTAAAAATAAAGGTGTTGTTGCAGTTCTGCCAGACCAACAACCTAGCCGTAGAAGCGGTGTTTTCGCTCCTTTTTTTGGACAACGCGCTTTAACAGGAAAACTAATTGGTGAAATGGCAAATACCACACCCGCCTACTTGTTATGCGCTTACGCGAAACGTTTGGATGATGGAAATTACGGTGTCGTATTAAAACCCGCAAGTGAGAATATTCGTTCTGCTGACCCTATCGAGTCTGCCACAGCATTAAACCAAAGTATTGAATCCTGTATTTTAGATTGTCCTGATCAATATCAATGGAGCTATAAACGCTTTCGCCGTCAGCCTGAAGGCGTACCAAACAGATATCGAAAACAGTAGTTATTTGTCTACCTGCTGGAAAACCTGGCACTATTTCATTCAGAGCCTAAGTAGAAACAACTCAAACTGCTAGTTATTGCAATATTGATATCTCATTTTAAAGTTCTGAACAAGAACGCCGCCCTTTTAAACGCAGGGAAACCTCTGGCAAGGAGCACCCCTAACTGGCCGTTTAACCTTAGCAGATAAATACCTGCATTAGGCTGACAGTTAGTGGCTTCATATCAATAAATAATGGGCATTAATATTCAAAAACGCTCTCTTTTTGAATACAGAAAACAGTTGCATCAAGCAGTTGAACGAACCGTCGATAATTAGAGACACCTCTACGCACCAAAGGGGTTTGTTTTTGCTTTTGCTCATTCTCGGTCTTTTACTCGATGACCAACCTGGCAATTAAGCCTTTATCTAAGCAGGTCAACTGAATGTCTTAGCTGCGGTGATTATCAAGCTTATACCGAACTGCCAGGTTATACGTTATATTTAAAGCTGTTTTTGAAACTGTAAGGACGAGTTCGAAGCATATAATTCAAAACAATTAATTTGATGAAAGATTTTTTCAAAAAAATGTCTTTCATCAAAATTGATAGTTTAGTTAATCATATACTTCAAATGAACTGGCAACCCCTTACGCATCAATACCACATCGACTTGACCGCCTTCTTCCAACGAAGCAAAAAGTGTATTCTGCGCCTCATGTACCCACTCATTATTGACCCTCAAAACGACATCGCCATCTTCTAGACCTAGTGTTTGATAAAAGGTATTTTCTGCTACCCCAGCCAACTTCAAAATATGAACCCCTTCAACTACATGCTCGGCCGGTTCGAAATGAGCCTGTAAATCAACCTGATTCATCAGGTTTTGTTCAATCCATTCTTTAGACAACGGCATTTCACCCAACGCTGGTACAACAGAGCGTAATTCAAAGTCCATATGCGGCGCATTGGCAAGCTCTTCCGCTCTTATACCCTCAGGCGCCGACTCAATCACTTCTTCTGATTCAGTCAGTTTTCCAGCCTCTAAAGCAGCGCTTTCATGAGTGAACGTCTTTTCGGGCTCAATGGCCGCCCCCGCTATATCTGAAGCAGTATCGAGATATTCCATACGCCCCTGATTTTCAATAATAACCCGCGTTGACTCAATCACCACCAAAAATACCCCAGGTAATATTTCATCATCCCGAAGATAGGTAGAGCTGATATCAGTTTCAACAAAATGAATCATTGCTGAGGCTTGCTCTTCACTTTTAAAAACACCTTCAAGCCGAAGAGGTAAACGTGTTTGCGTTAATTGAAGCGTTTTATCCTCCTCAGGTTTCGATCTATTATTTAGTTCCTTTTCTTTAGGCTCTAGGTGTAAGCGCGCCAATTCTTTATCCACAAAAAAGCGTAGTGTATTTATATCTTTCGGGCCATTTAAGTACAAACCATTCACCAAAGTAACGGGAACATTACTAAATCCGAAAGATTCAGCTAGCGCTATATTTGACTGCACCGCTTGCGCATATTTATTCTCAGACATACAAGCTGAAAACAATTTAGAGTCCACCTCTAACTGAGCGGCTAATTGCAAATAAGTATCTTTTTCTAGGTTAGCTTGCTTAGCCCAAAGGCCTTTATGGAATGGCCAGAATTTTTGTGTACCAACACAACGAGCAGCATGGCTTGCCAACTTGGCAAACCGATGGAAATTTTGTGGAAAATCATAAAATACAAAACGAATTTTCCCCGGGTAGCTATCACTCAAACGTTGATATGTTTCCTGCATTCGACCACAGTGACTAGACTGATAACTACAAAATATGGATAGTGTTATCGGGGCAGTTATAGATCCGAAGGAAGGTTGCCCCTCTGCTGTAAGTTTCAACCTAGGCGGCATGGGAGGTTCGATTAATACGTTAACCCTTTTATGGCTGACTTTTTTAACCGCCAATTCCGTAGTAAGTCTTTCAGCTAGGGCCTGCTGCCTTAACTCATATTTTGCCCACTCAAGATTGAATAACTTTAACTGAATCGTCTCGTCTATTTGTGCTTGAGTAATTTTTTTATCACCGATTTCAGCCAATACCTTTTCTGACGTCTTATTCAAGCCATCAACTGAATTATCGTGCTCACCCTGCCCTGTATTTATGTCGACAGCCTCATCATTTATCTTCACGTCACAACCTTGAAGAATTAAAACCGTCAAACCAATGAGCATTGAAGAAAGTACTGCCGAACAAGAATTTACCAAATGATGGTCAGATTGTTTACGACCCAGAAAATTTTGCATTGCGTTTACCTTATTTTTTTTATTATGTTTCTTATCCAGAACAGGCCCCCAATTAAGGGGCCTGTATACTTAACACCTTATAAATAACGACATATCACTTATCTGGATTGTTGTTCCACATAAGATCAGCCACTTTATTTTGACCTAAAACGCTTGGGTGGAAACAATCGCCACCATCAATATCATTTTTGCCAAAAGTAAATGTACCCGTTGAAGATGTTCCTTCACCACTATAGTCACTCACTACTTCAATACCACGAGAATTCTGACCATTAGAGTTACTATTATATGCCGCAGCTTCTTCGGCTAGAATCTCATTATATTCACGCTGAATAACATCTAATGCTGCATATCTTTGTGCATGAGACTCACCATTCAAGCTGCCGCCTTTAGTGGCGATTTCACATACACCATAGGTTGACCAAACGCTTTCACAGTTAATTCTGTAAGTCGTTTGTTGCTTAGCAAGACCGGCATCTCGCAAGTCCTGAACACGAGGAACACCAGCTAAATACACCGTTGAACCCGTTGGTAATCCGGCAACCAAAGTATCTAAACCTGCTTGCACAGATGAGCGCCATTGCGCATTGGTGTAAACAGGATCTGAACAATTTGCACCGTCTGTACAGCCTCGGTTACAAATATCATTCCCTCCCAGAGCTACTTCAACATGGTCTGGCTGAGTTGATTGTGCCACCATATTCGCTGCTTGAGTCGCAAAGTTATTAGACCCGCCACGCATTTCAGAACCCGATGCTGCTGCATTCTTATTGGCGTTGATTGAGCCGTTTAATTGCTTATATTTGTCATGAACACTATCGACCTTACTGCTATTACCGTCGAACCAAGAGTGCTCTGGCTGATCCCCCCCCAACAAACAAAATAAATCCCAAAACCAATAGTTATACTTACAGTCAGCAGCAAAGGCCATGGTGATGGAGTCACCACCCCCGGCTGCTTTCCCTGGCAATGCTTGCGCATTCAGTGAAGTGATTGAGAGAATTAATGCAACTACTGGACCTAAGCCCAAGAGAGATAGTTTTTTTATTGTCATTATTATTTTCCTTAGATTGAATTATTATTTATTGTTATATATTCCGTCTAAATACAGCTCCATTTTGTTTGTTAACGAAAACATCAAATAGTAATTTTTCATTACCTAACATTTAAATTAACTGTTAGACAATACACTTATAAGAAAATATTTTATTGTTCCAATGATGAATTTTATTCAGTTAAAGCTACTCAGTAAGCCAAACGAGCCATTTAGGTAAAATTAGGTCAGTTTAAGTATTTTTGCAGCCATGTCTCAGAAGTAATAAAGAATACTGGACAATACAAGATGATTTTCTTTAAGATTTACACCGCTAGAAATTCGATCAAAAATAATAACAAGAGTTTAAAACAATGTCCCTGACCTGCCACCATACAAAGGCAACATGGATCTATGCTATTCATCATGCATTAGAGCATCAAGGATTTGATTCGCAAGCACTGTTCGCCAAACATGGCATTCAGCTTGATATGCTTAAACATACTCAAGAGCAAGTACCCAAACTCCTAGTTAATCAACTTTGGGCCGCTGCCATTGACCTCACTAAAAATGATGCTTTTTGCCTCACCGTATTAGACTTTTTTAATGCGCCGTATATAAATGGCCTCGCCTCTGCAGCCCAAGCAAGCCAGAACATTCATCAAGCCTTAAATATTCTTTCTAGCTACTACACACTTATTTCACCTGAAGTAGAACTAATAGTGAGCATTGAAGATGAGATCAATATCAAGATATCTAACAAGAAGAGCGAGTTTGACTGGCTGCCTGAAGATGTAGACATAACCTTTGCTTTACTTTTTAAACATGGCGCCTCCTTACCTGTAAACGAACTAAAACCCAATCGCTTAATGATTGCTCGCCCAAAACCGGCTCAATACCAAAAATATGAAGACTTCTTTGGCTGTGCAGTTGAATTCGATACAGCAGAATCCATTATCAGCTTTCCTTTAGAGATACTATCTCTTCCAATACCAAGTGCTAATTCGAGCCTTTTATCTCATCTTGAAAAATTACTCCATGAGAAATATAAAAACCTGTTCGCTTCACAAATGGAAAGAAATCTAAGTTTGAGAGTGAGACGATATTTATTTAAACAGCTTGGGCAAAACTTCCCAAATTTGAATATGGCTGCCACCGAATTTCATATGAGCATCAGCGCCTTTAAAAAACACCTTCAGGCTGAAGGTTGTAATTTTCAATTATTATGCGACGATGTTAGAAGAAATGAAGCATGCCGACTCATCAACAAAAGTACGCTTTCCCTTAAAGAAATCGCTTACCAACTTGGCTTTGCCAACAGTAGCGCCTTTAACAGAGCATTCAAGCGATGGATGGACATCAGCCCATCAGAATACGCATCTAAAAACAAGATAATGCAAATTGATACAGAACTTATTGTATGATGCATTTTCACAATCATGTCGATGCACCTTATGCTAGCGCTAATTCTTGAGTCACCTAATCAGCCCGAAAGCCTCAAACTAATAGACTGTCCGTTACCAGAGCCAAAAGCAGGACAGGTTAGAGTAAAAATCACTTCTATCGGATTAAATCGGGGTGACTGGCTATATATCCAAAATCGATATTTTATCAAACCTCAGATTAACAGTCGGATTGGGTTTGAAGCCGCTGGTATCGTTGATGCACTTGGACCAAACGACACTAGTTCCAAGGCCAATTTTCAAGTCGGCGATCGTGTTGCGCTTTGCCCTATGAGTTTTGACGTCCATACACAAGGCGGTATTGCAGAGTATGGTATTTACGATGAGTCTTCTCTTCTAGCTAGCCCTGATGACATTGAAGATGACCTTTGCGGTGCTATCTGGATGGCTTACCTGACTGCATGGGGAGGAATGGTCGAAGCAGGAGGCTTAATGAAAGGTGAATACGCCGTCATTACAGCTGCTTCGAGCTCTGTTGGTATTGCCGCAATACAAATAGCCAACATGCTTGACGCTGTTTCCATTGCAACAACCACCTCTGAAGACAAATCGGCTACGCTTAAAAGTATCGGCGCTGCTCACGTCATCACTCAAAATCAGGCTAACGTTGAAGAAACAATTAAACATTATGTCGATTCAATCAATACAATCACTGCGAACCTAGGTAGTCATTTAGTATTTGATGCTGTAGCTGGCCCAATGTCACACGCACTCATAAAAGCCTCCAGGCGAGAAGGCCGTATTATTATTCATGGCTTGCTCGACAGAAGACCCATGGATATTCATGCGGGTGTTTTAATGAAACGCCTGCTCACAATAAAGGGCTATACTCTAGACCAAACACTTCAAGATCCTAAGCAAAAACAAGCCGCCGTTAGCGCTATTCTGGACGGAATAAAAAGCAAACAATTGCAACCGGTCATTGCGAAAACATTTACATTGAATGAATACCAACAAGCCTTTCGTTTACTTGCCTCTAATTCTCAAATTGGAAAAATTGTTATTACACCGTAAATTGAATCATCTATACTAAAAAGTAATATCGACTTTATGGATTTAACCAAACGTGACCCGTTACCACGAACAGTTACATATTCATGCCTTAAATGACCTCACGAATCGCGCTAAAAGCGGTTTACTGGTTTATTTATGCACCTGGTTTATTCTTTCGTTCAATTATAAATTTAATATTCACCACCCAGATTTTTTTATTTTTAACAGCTGCATTTTAGTCGCAATCATGCTTTCTCGCTTCTCGCATTATGTGGTTTTTGTGAAGCAGCGATACAGCAACGTTCAGTTCATGCATCAGTGGTTAGTCGCATCGATATTATTAAGTGGTATTCACTGGGGGGGAATGGCTGCATGGGTTTTTCATAACCCGGAGCTTGATTACCTTCGACACATCATGCTAATCATTACCCCAGCATTTGCCTTAGGTGCCGCCTGCACCTTAAGTATTTCGACAGAAATACGCATGCTCTACCCCACGCTTATGCTGGCACCCTTGATCACCATTTTAATTAACCAGGGAGATACTGAAGGCGTTACTTTTGCGATGTTAACCAGTATTTGTCTGATGTATATTTTTAGTGCCTCAAAAGCTTCACATAATGATTACTGGGCAGCGATCACCAATCACCTTGTAGCAGAAGAGCGCGCTGAACTAATGGAGAAACTCAGTACCACCGATACGTTAACCCAGCTAAACAATAGAATGTTCTTCGACACTGAATACACCAAAGAATGGAAACGCTGCTCTCGTATCAACTGCCCCTTGAGTATATTAATGCTGGACCTGGATTTTTTTAAAGAACTCAACGACACGTATGGTCACTTATTTGGCGATGAATGCTTACGAAAAGTCGCCAATGTCATCAAGAATGAAGTCGCACGCCCAACAGATTGTGTTTCACGATATGGCGGTGAAGAGTTTATCGTGCTGCTACCTAATACAAACCAGAAAGGTACCAGTAAAATTGCCAATAAAATGCTATTAGCTGTATCTTCATTACAACTTGAATGTGACGGCGTAAAAGTGAGTTTAACCTGTTCCATAGGAGGCGCCAGTGCCATCCCTGACTTCAAGAAAGCCCGCGCCAACCTAATCAAACAGGCCGACACAGCCCTATATTATGCAAAAAATCAAGGCAGAAACAGATATACCTATTTTCAGGACACATTAGAATAGCCGTCAAATTCTACTTAAATGCCCTTCTTTTAAACTTCGCTTTCCTATAATATGGCCGGCTAATTCTTGCTAATAAATGTACACTGAACGCCATACTATTTTAATTTTGTCTTGAGAGGCTACCTTGTCGCAACAACAATCTAATCAAATACAGCAAAATGCCACATTAATTCCCCTTGCCCGTTCAGTCGTTGAATTGGCACAATCTGCAATAGATGCATCTTTAAGCCATGTAAAAAAATTATGCATCAATGAAGCGGGCCGCTTATCAGGTTCAAAATTAGACGACTATCAACTTGTCTCTTATGAATTAGCCTTGGCCTCTGCTGAAATTGCGGCGGCTAATGTTATATGTGATTACGCTAACAAGGTGCGCTCAGGCAAAGGCGATCAAGACGACTTATATCTTGAAGAACAAATTGCCTTGTTATTTTGTGCCGAAGCGGTTCAAAACACCGGAAATCGCTTATCACTCAGATTAAACGAGTATGGTTTATCTGCCGAGACATTTGCAGCCGCTTTCGCAAACGAAAAATCGACTAATTTCTGCCAGACCTATCAATCTACATTAAAGCTTGCGGAACTGGGCAAGGTGATGCTTGAGCAAAATGGTCGAACCGCTGATTACTTGCTTGATGAAGATAAAGAGATAATGCGTGAATCCTTCATGCGTTTTGCGAACGATATAGTGATGCCTAGAGCAGAACATATTCACCGCGAAGACCTAATGATTCCAGATGAGATTCTAAAACCCTTAGTAGAAATGGGTTGCTTTGGCTTATCTATCCCCGAAAAATATGAGGGGCTGCTTCCCGATGGAGAAGAAGACAACATGGGGATGATAGTGGTTACCGAGGAACTTTCTCGTGGCTCTTTAGCAGCAGCAGGCAGCTTAATCACGCGACCAGAAATTTTATCACGGGCCTTATTAGCCGGTGGTACCGAGGAACAAAAACAGCACTGGTTACCTAAGTTAGCGTGGGCCGAGCCATTTTGCGCAGTCGCCATTACCGAACCCGACTACGGCTCAGATGTCGCCGGTATGAAATTAAAAGCCGAACGCGTAGAAGGTGGCTGGGTTCTAAACGGTGCAAAAACGTGGTGTACCTTCGGCGGTAAAGCCGGTGTATTACTTACCCTTGCACGTACAGACCCTGACCCCGGCCTTGGCCATAAAGGCCTGAGTATGTTTCTCGTTGAAAAGCCCTCCTCTGATGGACACGAATTCCGCCATGAACTTGAGAACGGTGGCGTGTTAACGGGTAAAGCCATCCCAACTATTGGGTACCGAGGCATGCATTCATTTGATGTGTTTTTCGATAATGTCTTTGTACCTGATTCTCACTTACTAGGTGGAGAAGCAGGCCTAGGCAAAGGATTTTATTACACCATGGCAGGTTTTTCAGGCGGTCGAATACAAACAGCAGCACGTGCAAACGGTGTCATGCAAGCCGCTTATGAGAAGGCAATAAGCTACTCTAAAGAACGAAAAGTATTTGGCCAAGCCGTTGGAAATTACCAGTTAACACTGGTTAAAATTTGCCGCATGGCAACCTTGCTAACAGCATCTCGACAGTTCACTTACGCTGTCGGACGATTAATGGATGAAGGCAAAGGTCAGATGGAAGCAAGTTTGGTAAAACTTTTTTCCTGTAAATCTTCAGAATGGATAACCCGTGAGGCACTGCAAATACATGGCGGCATGGGCTATGCTGAAGAGTCTGCGGTTAGTCGTTATTGGATAGACGCACGGGTACTTTCGATTTTTGAAGGTGCTGAAGAAACCTTAGCATTGAAAGTAATTGCTCGTTCGCTATTAGAGAATGCAGCCTAGCACTCTTTAAGAGACCTTTTAATTTATTTTGTCGTTTGGCATTAAGCCCAAACGACAATATGGAGTATCGCTCATGGGCGAAGAAAAAAAACCGCATCATATATACAATAAAGACGACGAAGTATCTCAAGATCGCCCCTGGATATTCAGAACCTACGCAGGTCATACCAATGTGTGGGCATCAAACGAACTGTATCGTAGTAATTTAGCAAAAGGCCAAACCGGCCTTAGCATCGCGATGGATTTACCAACGCAATGTGGCTATAGCTCCGATCATGATATTGCCAAGCCCGAGATTGGAAAAGTGGGCGTGCCCATTAATTCACTTGACGATATGCTGATATTGTTTGATAACATTCCGCTTGAAGAAATGAACACTTCGATGACCATTAATGGTACCTCGATGTGGCTGCTTTCGCTGTATATTGCCATGGCAGAAGAACAAGGCGTGGATATTAGTAAATTAAAAGGCACCACCCAAAACGATTTAATCAAAGAGTATTTGGCGCGCGGTACCTATATTTTCCCACCTGAGGATTCGATACGTATCATTGTCGATATGTATGAATATTGCCTACACAATACACCCGCCTGGAACGCCTCTAATATTTGCTCTTATCATTTGCAAGAAGCTGGAGCTACACCGGTTCAGGAGCTGGCTTTTGCACTAACAACCGCCATCACCATTCTTGATGCGATTAAAGAACGAGACTGCTTCAATGAAGAAGAGTTTGAACGCTGTGTTGGCCGGATATCTTACTTTGTTAATGCTGGAATGCGCTTCGTTGAAGAGCTCAGCAAAATGCGCGCTTTTTGTGAAATGTGGGACGAAATCACCACCGAGCGTTACGGGGTCAAAAACCCTAAATATCGCCGTTTCCGTTATGGCGTACAAGTCAACTCTTTAGGCTTGACTGAAGAACAACCTGAAAATAATGCATGGCGCATTTTAATCGAAACCTTAGGTGTGACACTCAGCCGTAAAGCTCGTTGCAGAGCACTACAACTTCCCGCATGGAACGAGGCACTCTCTCTACCCCGCCCTTGGGATCAGCAATGGTCTTTACGCCTTCAACAAGTCATGGCCTACGAAACGGATTTACTGGAATACCCTGATATTTTCGAAGGCTCTGTGGTCATTGAATCTAAAGTCAAAGATTTGAAAGAAAAAGCTTTTGCTGAAATCAACAAGATTATTGAGATGGGTGGCGGTGTTGAAGCAATTAAATCCGGCTATATGAAGTCGGCATTAGTTAGCTCTCAAAGCGAGCGAATGACTAAACTGGTCAAAGGCGAGCAAATTGTTGTCGGGAAGAACAAATGGACCGACGGCCTAGAGTCACCGCTTGTTAAAGATAGTGATGGCGGGATCTTTATGGTTGATGCTGAAGCCGCTCAAAGAACCATTGATGCACTAAACAATACCCGAGCTAAAAGAGATGACAGTCGCGTTGCAAGTGCATTAGCTGAGCTAACCTCTGCAGCGAATAATGGTACCAACATGATGGCAGCATCCATCGAATGTGCTAAAGCACGTGTCACGACAGGTGAATGGTCCGATACACTTCGGGAAGCCTTTGGTGAGTTCAGACCACCGACAGGCGTAGAAGGTCAAGCCTTAAGCATTGAGTCAGAAACGCTTGATACCGTCCGCGCTAAAGTCCAAACCTTTATTGATCAATATGGCTACCGACCTAGAATGGTGGTAGGCAAACCAGGCTTAGACGGGCACTCCAACGGCGCTGAAATGATCGCTGTAGCGGCTCGACACGCAGGCTTTGATGTGATTTATTTTGGTATCCGTTTAAGTGCTAGCGATATTGTTCAGTCTGCCCTGGAAGAAAATGTCGATGTTATTGGCATATCATTACTCTCGGGCTCGCATAACGAAATCATTGATCAATTATTTGATGAGCTCGATAAAAATAAGGCTAAGGAGTCAATTCCAGTCATTTTAGGTGGCATCATACCCACACCTGATTTTGAAGCCCTACATCAAAAAGGTATCAAGCGAATATTTACCCCAAAAGACTATGACTTAATGGTGGTAATGGATCAGATCATGGATGTTATAAATGATCAAAAGTCACAATAATGTAACATCTTCTTCTGAAGCGTTACTGCAGCAAATGCAGTCAGCGCTTCCAGAGGAATTAGTACAACTGATAGACCAAGCTAAAGCACATGAAAAATGGCCTGTTGCGCGCTTAATATCGATTTTTGAACGTCACACCGAAGCTAATTTAATCGCACGACATCAAATTATTAATCATTTAAACCAGCAGCCAGGTCAGCTCAATAAAACGGGTATGGTGCTCGGTATTACAGGAACACCAGGCGCAGGTAAATCAAGCCTGATTGGTGAGCTTTGTTTATCCTTACTTAAAAATAGTACTGATATTTCTATAGCAGTGTTAGCGATTGATCCATCCAGCCATGTTTCTGGCGGCGCCTTATTAGGTGACCGTACACGCACATTATTCCCTATCAACGACAATCGTTTGTTTTTCCGCTCCCAAGCCTCTCAACTTGATCTTGGCGGAATGAGTAAGCAAACATTTCACGTCACACGATTGCTGAGAAAATTATTCGATATTATTATTATTGAAACAGTCGGTATTGGACAAAGTGAAATTGAAGTGCAAAGGCTAAGTGATCACACATGCTTAGTGATGCAACCCTTAGCCGGGGATCAAGTCCAGTTTATGAAAGCAGGCATAATGGAAGTGCCTGACACATTTATTATCAATAAGTGTGATGAAGAAAGTTTAGCAAAAAAGAGTTTACACCTGCTTAAATCTAGCCTTAAACTTGCTAGCATTCATCTTGACCACAAAGAATCCAAGCCTAAAGAAATATTTCTAACAAGTGCCACAAAACGTTTAGGCATTGATACCTTATCTGACTTTGTATTTTCTCAAGCAAAAGAAATAGTTAACCAAACATTTCTGCAAACACAGGAAGACTACTTTTTAGTTAAATCAATTAAACAAGAATACGGCGAATTCGGATTTAATGTCTACACTGAATTGTCAAAGCAAGAGAATAAATTTCAAGGCACGCTAGAAGAAAAAGAATTACAGTTCGCTGGTGAGATTTCAAAATACATAAAGAAGCCATAAAAAAACAATAACTTATGCTTTAACCAACAGACTACTTAGACATACAAATATAAAAGGAAAGACACATGACAAAAGAACTATATGACATCGGCGATGCGCCCCCCATTGGCGAAATCCCCAGTAAAATGCACAGTTGGTTGATCAGACCAGAACGTTTTGGTCAGCCCATGAAGGCATTTCAGGAAGAAGTCATTGATACACCCGAAATAGCCGATGATGAAGTATTAGTGTATGTCATGGCAGCAGGCGTCAATTACAACAATGTTTGGGCTGGCTTAGGCGTGCCGGTTAATGTTATTGGCGCTAGAAATAAACAAGGTGAGCCAGAAGAGTTCCATATCGGTGGCTCGGATGCATCAGGTATTGTTTATAAAGTAGGTAAAGACGTTACTACCTCAAAAGTCGGTGACGAAGTAGTATTGCATTGTGGCTCTTGGAAAAAAGACTGTGCAATGGTTCAGGCAGGCAAGGATCCAATGTACGACCCTACGTATAAAATCTGGGGATATGAAACCAATTACGGTAGCTTTGCGCAATTTACTAAAGTTCAAGACCATCAGGTCTTACCAAAACCCAAACATCTAAACTGGGAACAAGCTGCGAGTTATATGCTAGTGGGTGCTACAGCGTATCGGATGTTAATGGCTTGGCAACCAAACCAAATCAAAAAAGATGACGTGGTACTTGTTTGGGGTGGTGCAGGCGGATTGGGAAGCATGGCGATTCAGATTGCCGCTGCAATGGGTGCGAAACCGATTGCCGTTGTTTCTGACGACTCTAAATTTGAATACTGTGAAAGCTTAGGCGCTATCGGTTGCATTAACAGAAAAGACTTTGACCATTGGGGCATGCTGCCACATTGGAAAGATGATGAAGAATATGGCGAATGGGCGAAAGGTGCTCGCAAGTTTGGCAAAGCCATTTGGGAGATTTTAGGAGAGCGAAGAGGTGTTGACGTCGTGTTCGAACACCCCGGCGAAACAACTATCCCCACGTCGATATTCGTGTGTGAAGCAGGCGGCATGGTAGTGATCTGTGCAGGCACTACCGGCTTTAATGCAACATTGGACTTACGATACCACTGGATGCGGCAAAAGCGTTTACAAGGCTCACACTTTGCCAATGACAACCAGGCAATTGGCATTAACGATTTGGTTATGGATGGAAAAGTTGATCCTTGCCTATCAAAAACATTTACCTATAACGAGTTACCTGACGCTCACCAGCTAATGTTTGAGAATGATCACCCTCACGGAAATATGGCTGTATTAGTAGGTGCCAAAGAATTAAATACTGGCGCAGAATCTTAAGTTAATATTCTTCCCGCCTCCTATTGAATAAATCAAACAAAAGCCAGAATAGCTTAACTATTCTGGCTTTTTCATTATCAGCGTTTCAAACTTCCTCTAACATCTACTTTGACACACGCTCAAGCCTATACCAGACTTAACAAATCTTTAAATGGATGCGCCAACTATGCCAGCTTATTCAAACCTTGTTTTAGAGCAACAATACAGTGATTTTATTGAACGACAAATAGAAAGCGGCCAATACCGTGATATCACCGATGTTCTTTGTGCTGGATTAAAATTGCTCGAAAATAATGAGGACAAATTTAAAACCCTTCAGAAACTGTTAGAGGAAGGTGAGCAGAGTGGAAAGTCAGATTACGCATACTCATCATTTCTTTCAGAAATAAGCAGCTAGAATCCTTAATATGCAGTTTACTTTAAGTAAAAAAGCCAAAGAAGACCTTCATCAAATTTCGACATTTTCAAAAATCCGTCTGGATAATGACGAGCGTATAAGTTTGATTAAACAATTTGATGATACCTTTCATTTGCTGGCAGACATTCCCTTAGCTGGCACTGTATGCGATGACCTCAAACAAGGCTGCTTCAAATACGCGCTCTGCAATCACTTTATTTTTTATCAACAAGGTGAAGAAAATAAGATTGAAATACTGCGAATCTTACACAAGAGTTTTGCCCCACCCTCTTCTTTCGAACCCTAGCTTAGTTTTCTTTATTATCTAAGTACGCACTTTTGAAGTACCCAGACGTTTCACTAGATCAACATGCGCATTCGCTACAAACGTATAGGCGTCTCTAACACTAGCGCCCGCACCACAAACAATAAATAAAATCGCACATGCGAATAGAGGCAAATGCCCAAACAACTCCATCATGGCAAGTTCATTTTGCCCAATCATAAAAAAGTAACTATTACTGACGATAAGAAAAAAAGCCAAGGCTAGGGTATTTATACGAGTAACATATCCGAAAATAAAGACACAACCAAACAACACTTCAGCAAACCCGGTACTCATAATAAACAGTCTATCTGGAAAGTTAAGCCCGATCATTTGCATAAAATTAATATGTTCATACTTAAGCATAAATTCCATCGCTAACGAGGGATTCAATAGTTTTTCAGACAAGCCTAACGTGATCAGCGCAATGCCCACAGTCATACGAAAAAACCACATAGCGACGGCTTTAGCCTCCTCCTCAATATCGTCATCACTATGAACAAAATAGATGAGTGCTAAACCAATAAAATTAGCATATTCCAGAAACGACACTGCACCAAATAACGACCCTAAATAAACATAAAGCAACAACATTAAAATAGCGCTTAATCTGAGCCACTGCCCAGCAATAAAAAGAACCCCAACAAGCGCTTCAAGACAAAGCGCTTGCCAGGGAATCACCTCAAATCCTGAAAAGTGAGGCGCAAAAAACGCACTTTTGAGTGAGGCCGAAAATAGAGAGATACCGACAAGGACTTGGGAAACTCTAAGCATGCTACTTTGGCTCATGAACATGACAAATCGAAACCTAAACGTTGTCGTTAATAACCTGTCGAGTAATGCGGCAATTAATATCATCACAGCTGTAATAAATACTGCAAGCTGTACTTCAGGCTCAGAAAAACGAAACGCCAGTATTGGGCCATTGCTTACGCCCATTTCATTAACAAACCAATTTACATGCCCAAATGCAGGTTCAATCATTTGGATAAGAATTAACAGAAACAATAAAGGTTTTACAAAACCATGGACGTATTTAACTTCCTGCTGCACTCTTTCTACTGAGCTTTTTTCTAAAGAGCCTCTATCTAAAACCTCTTTGTTCATCGTTTATCTCCTTGACAAACAATCTCATTTTTAACACAAGAGCACTATAAAAACGGGAGCACTTTACAGTGCTCCAAAGACCTTACTCACTACTCATTGCCATTCAAGATACCATCGAGGTCTCGATCAATGCCGATACGTGTTCCAGAACCAGGAGGTACAGCGGTAAAGGTTGCAGGACCATCAAATTTAGACAGTAAACGGCTCAATCCGTAAAAGGTACGGCCTTTATCAGACTTAAACTTCAGCCCCCCCCACCAGGCTTTTCCGATAAAAAGATAACCGCGCTCTTTGCCATTTCTTTCCCCTTTAATGACCACATCGGTTTCTTTCACAGAACCACCCAGAATTTTTGACTTGAAACTCTTACCTGCTCTAGAAAGTAGTAACAAAGCACGATCAGATGCCGCCGTATAATTACTAGCAACGGTCACTTGCTGACCAACAACAGGCGCTAGATCTGTTTCAAACGCTAACACAAACTCTTGGATATCTAATCGCTGCTGGCGATTTTGAAAACCTGCACCCAAGCCGTTATCATCAAATACTTGTGCACTCATAAAGCTTTCGATGGTATCTTCGGCGCCATCATGCAATAAACCAAATGCTTTGATTTGGTCGCCCTGAAAATCAAAACGATCGGCGGCTTCAGGGTTATGGGCATCATTATTTCGAGAGTTTGGTGAGACACCAAAAGCACCCACTTTAGTGTAAACATTCCTTAACTGAGGGATTTTGATGATTTGTAGTTCGTTCTCAAAACTCTGTTCCCCGTTGGTACCGAATAGACCATTTTTAGGATCCAAGGTATGACAACCTTCACAGGTAAAACCTGCTTCAACGGGCTTTAGGGCAAGAATACTTAACAAGCCTTCCAGTATCGGCCCTACACCATCTGAACGTCTTCTTAGGTCACCAAACTCTAGACCGGTTGGTTTACCAAAATAGAAATTCTCGCCTCGCTTCTGAGATGAATTTAGGGAGTTGTCGATCGCTCTAACCGGGTTTGGCGGCAACGCTACTGACAACATAAAATCTGAAAATGCTTGCATATCGCCATCTGAAATCACGCCATCACGCCCGTTGAGACCATCGAAAGCAACGATAAAATTCTTGAAAGATAACTCTTCATTAAATGCGTCGTCTTGTGTCGGGTTAGCAGGGTCATCACTGAAAAAACCTGTCGCTCGATCTCCCCGCCAATGCATCGCACCATGCGTACTCATTCCACGTAAAGTTTGCGTGGTCATTGGTCCTTTCATTGGGTGGAATTGATTCATACTGGCGCCACCGTTAATAGCGTCAAGGTCAATATCGCCTAGCCCTCCAGTACCCAAAATATCACTTAAGTTAAGCTTGTCATTTAATTCAATCAACTCTTGTAATTTAACCGGTATAGGACTTTCACTTACTGAACCATCAGGGTCTCCTAGATCCCATGCTAAACCATCATTATCACCAAAAATATGGCAACTAGAGCACGATGCCTCACCGTTACTTGAGGACAAACGGGCATCATAAAGAAAGGGTCGACCTGCCACGATGCTCGCTGGCTCAGGGTTAAATAATAAACTGTGGGAGATTTCCTGCTTGGTTTGTGTATTGATCACACTAATACCGTTATCAAAACGTGTGTAGACATATAAACGCGTTTGATCTGAATTAAATGCTAACCCTGCTGGACCACCACCACTAAGCTCAATTTTGTGCGCAGCTCCTGGTGTAAAACTATCGGATTCTAACGAAGCTGTATTATAGTAACCGACTGCCTGTGAGCCAAAACCTGCCACATATAATGTTTGCCCATCTTGCGTCACTACCATATCTAAAGGTGTCGCCAGACTTTTGTCTCGAACAGAGGTAGAGGCTTTCAACACATCATAATCAATATGTTTATTAAGATGGATCGAATTAACATTACTACCATTTACTACATGCGTATTAGGGTTATTAATAATGGTAATGCGCGACTCGGCTAAATGACCTTGTACAGTCTGGCCAGCAAAATCACCTGGGCCTTCAAAACGATGCTGGTTCTGGGAATCGGTATTACTAACATACAATGTACCCGTTACCGGATTGGTCACCATATTGAATAATGTAGTGCCCACTGTTGCATGAAAACCCACCTGAGTCAGACTACTTGCATCAATCGCAAACACGTCTTTATCCGGCATTCTTAAACGAACACCGTTATTCCAGTCTCTACCCATGCCGTCGGTAAATTTACCTGTCGTCGGGTCACTATCGCTCGGCCCAGCATCGGGGTCCCACTTAACGATCAAGCCAACTTCAGGCGCGAGCACACCATCGACATTGGTATTCGGCCCTGGTAAACCACCAGGCAAAAAACCATCAGGCAAACCGTCTGGCGCACTCCAGTTATCATAAGTAGTACAAGGTTCTGCATCGCTAAAGCCTTCACAGACAACACCCTGACCAACAACAGCGGTTTTATTTTGCGATAAAAATCCGGCCACATACACATGACTGCCATCAGGGCTGACCGCTAACGCTCTAGGGGTATCCGTAAAGAAGCTCATGATTTTTAAGGGTACACCGCCCACTGTATTACTGGTTCCCAGGTTCGCTGTATCAAATACCCATATATCAGCACGACCCACCCCTGGTGTGGTTAACTGCGGATCCCCCGCACCCGGTACGCCCGCAATAGACGGGTCACTCCGATGCTGCCCACGGTGTGCTGTGGTCACAAATAAACGAGGCGCTAGCGGCCCCGCACCATCGGGATCAGTCACCACAATATCGCGGGGCTCATCACCCACTAAAAGTGTATGGGTTACGCTTGGCACACCTGATACATTCACTACGCTGATACTATCAGATAAGTGATTTGCCACCACGACTGTATTTGCATCCACAACCGTAACGGCAACGGGCTCCATCCCGACACTAACAGAGCCAAGAGAAACAGGCGTCGCACCAGTCACATCTAGAATTTCAAGACGGTTGTCGGAGATATTGGTAACGTAAATTTGTTTTCCATCTTCAGAAATAGCCATTGGGCGTACAGGGCCACTATCAAATGGAATAAATGAAGTTGAAGCATAAGCGGTATTAAAGCCTGCTACGCCCAGGCCTAATAACAAACTACATGCAAATTTTTCTACACACCGCCGAGGCTTTACACGCTGAACTCCTATCGGAAAAGAACGTATACCATTCACCTTCCCCGGTTTAACGATTGCTACAGATTTTTGTCTGAACATCATGGGTTTACCCTCATCTTTCATTATTGTTTTATCGATCAGTTTCTCGATCACAAACAAATTAACCAATAACAAAATTAAAGTAGAGATGAAAACAGGACAAAAAATTCACTTTTGTCTTAGCCGTAACAAATAATTTTTATCCATTTTTGCTAATGCGCTGATGACTCAGGCATGAGGAGGGTTTTAATAAAAAGAGAATAAGTGTGCGCTCATTCACAAGATTTCAAAAATCTGATGACGACCTATCAAAATACTCAATCTTTACTTTGTAAAACCACCTTAAATGACAATAATGAACAAGCAATATCGGCCGCACATTCTCACTATAAAGATAATAATTATAAGGAACGATATGAACTGGACAGAAAACTGCATACCGCTTCACCTCCACCCGCTCGGCTTCA
>ENA-OSET01001489-OSET01001489.1-sediment-metagenome-genome-assembly--contig:-NODE-1489-length-24254-cov-4.597882_pt1 | contig 24254 bp, 24 predicted proteins | sample MGYA00237882_ERZ534229 | MGnify/ENA primary metagenome ERZ534229 (study PRJEB26408, sample SAMN06266212) | sediment metagenome | isolation source: Hudson Canyon methane seep mesocosm | place... | reverse complement strand
TGCGCTCGAGGTGATTCGAACACCCGACATTCGGCTTCGGAGGCCGACACTCTATCCAGCTGAGCTACGAGCGCAATATTTAGTTGATACGCCGCAGTTCAGTAATTTTATGTAATTTTTTCATATTAAAAAGATTTTGATTTTTTATTAATAGTTAAAAAGAATATGTAAGAAGTTAAACTTAAAAACAAGAAAACTGAAAAGGCTGTTTTAAATCCTATTATTTCAGTATAGCCAAAACTTTTAACTAAGTCGATTACAAGGCCAATAAACCATTGCATTATAAAAGCTCCTAAGAAGATTAATAAATTAAATGATGTAAGTGCTTTACCTGCCAAGTGACTTTGAAAAGATAAACCTACTGCTGGCTGAATTACAGATAAGAAGATTGAGCTTAGGATAAATAATGTAATATACAAAGCACCTGCTTTTGATCCTAAAATTATAATAATTGACATAATCAAAAAACTAATAGGTAGACCAAGTTTTAATATTTTGAATGCACTAAAACCATGATTTGTGATTTTAGGTAAAAAATAACCCCATAAAAAAAATGAAATAAGCATTGTAATATTTATCCAGAATAATCCTGTAGCGCTTTCAAGTGGAGAATATCCTGCAACTCTAATCATCCAGGGTCCTGCCCATAAAGTTTGGATCGCAATTAACCCACCATAATTAAATAAACCCATCGGAATAACACTGATAAAGAATTTATTTTTCCAAACATCGGCAAATGAACCACGCCTCAGTGAGTTATCCAAAGATTCATTCTTTTGATGATCCCACTTTGGAATAAAAGTTAACATTAAAATTATGCTAATTAATATCAATGCTGCAATCCCACCGAATATCCACCTCCAACCTAAAGTGGGTAACAAAAATTGAACAGGCAATGTTGATGATAAATATCCTAACGAAGCTATCATTAACATCCAAGAATTTGCTCTTTGCTGTTGATTTTCTTTAAGCCAAATTCTATAACCCGTTAATGGTGCCATTAAACAAGCGCTTGATCCAACTCCAATTAATATCCTTGAAATTAGTAAGCCTGAAAAGCTTTGAGCAAGTGCAAAAGATACTGTTCCAATAAATGCAATTAATAGAAATGACGATACAATTTTTTTTGGTCCAAACTTATCTAACAAATATCCAAGGGGAATTTGCATAGATGCAAAACCTAAAAAATAACCTCCGGCAAGCAGCCCCAAGTCTGCCGCCATTAACTCAAATTCTAGAGTTAAAACTGGAGAAAGCGTGGCTGTGATTGCTCTTAACAAGCATGATAATAAATATCCAAAAGCAAAAACAAAAAAAACAGTAATAGCCTGCTTTCTTGGAAGAGTGTAATTGCCTTCCTCACCCATCAGAGAGGATTTAGACTTTGGTTTCAACTTGCACTTCCCCGTTTATTCTTTAGATTTAATAACACTTCAATAATTAAAATTAAGAAGAAAACAAAAATGATACCTCACACATCAGAAAGGATTTAGACTTATAATTTCAACTATATTAAAAAATAGTGTTGTAATAAATGAAAAATGAAAATATCAATCTATTAGGATGGGTTTTTTTTATTGTTTCAGCAATTGGATTTTGTATTGCTAGTATTGGAAGTTTTTGGTCAATGTTTGGGAGTGCATTCTTTTTATTTGGATGCCTAGTTTTTTTAATTCCATATTTTAAGAAAGCAATGAACAAGTGAAAAAACAAACAACACCTAAACTGGTTAGTTTTAAGGCGTGCCCCTTTGTTCAAAGGGTTGCCATTACGCTTCAATATAAAGATATTGATTACGATATAGAGTATGTCGATTTAGGAAATCCGCCTGAATGGTTTTTGGCTATATCACCACTCAATAAAGTACCTCTTTTGATTGTTGGTGATACGGTAATTTTTGAATCGGCAGTTATTAATGAATACATCGATGAAGCATATCCTCCAAAGCTTCATCCCGAAGATTTACTTATTAAAGCGATAAATAGAAGTTGGATAGAGTTCTGTAATAATATCAGCCTCTATACTTTTCAGCTCTCAATCAAAGTGAGTGAGGATGAATTTAAGGACACCCTTGAATTAATGCTAAATGATTTCGACTTAGTTGAAAATTGTTTAGAAGATCCACCATTTTTTAATGGACAGCAGTTTTCTTTAGTGGATTCGAGTTATGCGCCAGTATTTCAAAGAATTGATTTTTTAGAGCAAATTTATAAACGCATCATTACTCAAGAGAGGCATCCAAAACTAGCAACATGGAAAGAAAACCTATTATCGTTGAAAGCAGTGAAACACTCAGCTGTAGAGGATATACAATCCCTATACTATAAGCTCTTGTGGACAAGGCAGGGATATATTTCTCAATATTTAAGTGAGGAAGATTATGGAAAGAGACCGCCTAAAAGTACCTATTAGGCATGCTTTCAGTCAACTATCTCAATTTTAGTTTTTTCAAAACCAATGATTGTATTTCTCACCTCATCGGGTATTAAAGTTTTTGTATTCTTGGTATAGTCAAATGCAACCACTTTGGCATCCCCAACAGCTACCAGTCTTTGATGATTATGACTCACAACCTCATATTTCAATGTAAAGTGCTGATCTGCCATCGAATCAACCCTTACACCAACTGAAATACTATCTGGATAAAAAAGTGGATAAATAAACTTGCACTGGGTCGAGCCTAATATCGTTGAAATTCTTGACTCTACAAACAAGTCACCAGAGTTGATTTTTTCAAAGTAGGCAATTCGAGCTGTTTGAAAATACTTGAAATACTCAATGTTATTAACATGCTGCAGTGCATCCATATCCCCCCAATCAACCTTAAGGTCAATTATAAAACTGAAGTCTTTTAGAATTTTATTCATATAATTTGCCAGTAAACACCTGTGATTATTTGATTTATGTTAACAATTTTAGTTGACCATACAACTTTATAAATTAAAAGTTAAAATGTTCTTCATAAAAACTATATTATTTCTTCATGATTAATAAATAATATATTAGTACAATTCAATTTTTTAATAAAGATCTTTCAAGCGCCCTATGATTAATTTAAAGTCTTTTTTTAAACCTTTTTTTCTTGCATTTATTATTATTTTAATTGCACCCTCTTCTATTGCAAATGATGATAACTACTCGCCCCTTGACTCCCCTTCGTTCTTTGAAGGATTAAACACATTTACTGCTGTTTTTTCACAAATCAAGCAGATGTATGTTGATGATATTGATGATGAAACACTTTTTAATAACGCTATCAGAGGCCTAGTTGATGGCTTAGACCCGCATTCTAGCTTTCTAGAGCCAATTGACCAGTCCAAAGTTAGCGAGAGCACTATGGGTAAATTTGGAGGCCTTGGAATAGTGATCGGTACTAAGGGTGACTATATTGAAGTTGTCTCTCCAATCGATGACACGCCTGCTTACAGAGCTGGACTCAAAGCGGGAGACATTATTTTGCAAATTGGTGATCTAAATGTCAGCCAAATAAACCTTGAAGAAGGTGTTAAGCTTATGAGAGGTGCGCCAGGAACATCAATTAAGTTAACCATTGGTCGTCCTGATATTGCTCCATTTGTAGTCGAAATTACTAGAGAAATTATCACAATTACATCTGCTAAAGGCTTGCTTGTAGAAGACGGTATTGGTTACTTAAGAATTGCTCAATTCCAAAGACCAACTGCTGAAGTCGTTGAGAAAATCATTGCCGACTTGGTTGATAAAAATGAAGGTAATCTTGACTCACTGATTATTGATTTAAGGAATAACCCTGGAGGCTTATTAGATTCTTCAATTGATATCTCTAATCTCTTCATAGATGAGCCTGGAATTGTTGTTTATACTGAAGGCAGAACGCCAACCTCAAATATGTCTTTTCCTACTAAACCAGGAGACATCTTGAATGGCGCACCAATTGTTGTGCTCATGAATGTGGGTTCTGCATCAGCTTCTGAGATTGTTGCTGGCGCTCTCCAAGATCATAAACGCGCTATCATTATGGGTGAAGAGTCTTTTGGTAAAGGCTCAGTCCAGTCCATGATGAGTCTTCAAGATGGTTATGGCCTTAAATTAACAACTGCTAGATACTTCACACCTTCAGGAAGGTCTATCCAGGCTAAAGGTATATCTCCTGACATTCAGCTAGACAACATTTCTTTAAAAAATAATGATGAAGAAGAGGAATCAATAGACTTTAGTTCTCAAGAAAAAGATCTTAAGAACGCTCTATCTGCTGAAGATGAAATTAAATCAAAGGACCCGACTGATTTAACTGCAGAGGAAATTTTAGAATCTCAAGATAAGATTGCTGCTGATCGTGACCAGGAATATATAGACCTTCTGTTAGAAGATTATTATGTCCATGAGGCCATGAACGTTCTTAAAGCCCTAAAGATTTACAATAAATAAGGTTTCAGTGCCCTCAATTGTTTTATCTGAGGGTGCTTTCGGTCATCAATTAAATCCACCGATTCTGCTAAATTGCATCGTATTGTAGTTCCAGTCCCAGTGCATCCAGATTCCAATAGCGCGCCCAATAATGTAATCTTCTGGCACGAAGCCCCAAAATCTTGAATCACTGCTATGAGACCGATTATCGCCCATTACAAAGTAATGACCATCTGGAATAGTAATCTCAGGAATTTCTTTTGACTGCCCATTCGGATTAAGAAGCATTTCATGAGGCATTGAGTCTAAAAGCTCTTGAACAAGCTGGTAATTATTCATTGGTTTACCTGAATCTACAGCCGTATATGGCCCAATTTTCTTTATGTTCACTGACTTCCCATTAATACTAAGCTGGTCATTTTTATAAGAAATGACATCGCCCGGACCCGCAACAATGCGCTTAATAAAATCAACGCCTGAATAACCAGGGTTTTTTTCATAATTTGGGTACCTAAATACAATAACATCACCCCTATTAGGCTTTGAAAATTCAACAAGCTTAGTATTTGTTATTGGGAGTCTAAAGCCATAATCGAACTTATTCACTAAAATAAAATCACCCGTTAGCAGGGTTGGCATCATTGAGTTTGATGGGACACGAAAAGGTTCAAATATAAACCCTCTAAAGACTAATACTAAAAGTAAGACTGGGAACAACTCTATTGACCACTGAACTAGTTTAGGTCTGTGGTTATATTTTTCAGACTTTGAAAACTTTAAAAAAATTAAGAAATAGGCGATTTTACTGATTTTTGATTTATCCTCTACAACATCCGAAGCTAGCTTTTTATCACTCTTGGAAAGAGATAGATCAATTAAAACAATAACAATCGCAAGTATCATTGCAACAAATAGCCATGAAAGGACATCCCAAGCAAAGTATGGCTCTGCATTTTTTAATACTGCTTCGTAAATAGACATAGAATAGAGTTTTTTTTAAAGGGCGTATTATAACAACCTGATGGTCACCATGATTAACTTAGTATCTATGCGCCTTCAGCAATGTTCATTCCAATTGAGTTGGCCAACTCAACAAAATTAGGAAAAGAGGTTTTTACATTATCAACACCTTCAATCTTTATATCAAAGCTTGACCTAACTGACGCTATAGCGAATGCCATGGAGATACGGTGATCATGATGAGAGTCTATTAGCGCGGTTTGCTCCTTAAATTCACCGCCTATAATTTTGATACCATCCTCTAAAACTTCATTTCTAATTCCTAGTGATGTTAAGCCATCAGCCATGACCTGTATTCGGTCCGACTCTTTGACTCTGAGCTCTTTTGCACCTGACAGCAAGGTTTCGCCCTGAGCACAGCTTGCAGCAATAAATAGCGCAGGAAATTCATCAATGGCTAGTGGAACTAAGTTTTCTGGAATTTGAATACCTTTGAGGTTCGAAGAGCATACTCTAATATCTGCAACCAATTCACCCGCATCAAGTCTCTCATTTACAATTTCGATATTACCACCCATCTGTTTAAGAATATCAATTACGCCTGTTCGAGTCGGATTTATGTTGACAGCCTCTAAGACAAGTTCAGCGTCATCTGATATGCATGCTGCTACCATGAAAAAGGCAGCCGAAGAGATATCGCTAGGCACTTCAATATTGCATGCTTTTAGTGATCCTCCACCTTCAATAGATATTTTATTTGGTGACGTTTGAACTTGATAGCCAAAGCCTTTAAGCATTCTCTCAGTGTGATCTCTTGATATACCGTTCTCAATGACTGTGGTATGGCCTTTACTGTAAAGCCCTGCTAGCAAGATACAGGATTTAATTTGAGCTGATGCGACAGGCAAAGTGTACTCTATAGCAGACAAATCCTTTCCACCATGAATTGAAAGAGGAGGCTTTGAATTAGGTCCTGAGATGTCTGCACCCATTTGACGAAGTGGCCTAATCACCCTTTCCATAGGTCTTTTTGACAGTGATTCATCTCCACAAAGTTCTGAGTCAAATGATTGTGCACTAAGAAGACCAGACATTAATCGCATTGAAGTGCCTGAATTTCCAAGATTTAAAGCATTAGTTGGCGCTTTTAAACCGTGCATACCTACACCATGAATAGTTACATCAGAGCCGTTTCTTTGGATTGAAACCCCCATTTCCTTAAAGGCATTCAAGGTTGCCAGACTATCCTCACCCTGAAGAAACCCAGAAACCTTTGTTGTGCCCGTTGCAAGAGAGCCAAGCATGATAGATCTATGAGAGATTGATTTATCACCTGGAACCCTGATGGACCCTTTTAAAGATCGAGAGTTGGAAGTTACAAAGCTAGCCATCGATTATCTTAACTTACCCAAGAATCTCTTGTGTTTTTAGCAGTAGTGAATAACATTTCCAGCTTTTCACTATTATCTTCATCTATAGCATCAATAAGATCATTAAGAGTTGCCTGGTAACCTTTTAAATGATTGATTATTTGATCATTGTTTTGAAGGCAAATATCTCGCCACATGACGGCATCACCTGATGCAATCCTTGAGAAATCTTTAAAACCTCCACCAGCATAGATTGAAGCAGTTGGATTTTGACTAACTAGATAGTTCACAAGTGAAAAGGCAAGCATATGAGGTAAATGAGAAGTCATTCCAAGCAGATCATCGTGAGATTCAGGGCTCATATAGTCTACCTCTGCGCCAGCACTACTCCACATTTCATGAATTATTTTTATGGACTCAGGTGCATTGCCCTCTAAAGGAGTAATGATGACCTTTTTGTCTTCAAATAGGTCTGAAATGCTTGCCTCAAAGCCACTTTTTTCCTTTCCTGCTATTGGGTGAGCAGGTATAAAACATTCTGATTTCCCCCCTAGCACATCGTTCACAATTTTTACAATATTGGTTTTAGTGCTACCAACATCAGTAATAATGACTTGTCCAGAGATTAATGGATTTATTTCTTCAAGAATCTGTTGAAATGCACCAACTGGGGTCGCAATAACAACGATATCAGCACCTTTAACCGCATCACCCATATCAGTTGATAGCTCATCAATGATATTGCCTTTTTTGGCCTTCTCTAGTCGAGATTGATCTCTGCCATATCCACATACTATATTAGCTAATTTGTTAGCTTTTATGGCCTTTGCAAGAGAGCCTCCAATCAGCCCAACACCTATAATTGTAATTTTATTCAGCATAAGATTTTATTGAGCGCAGCAATAAGGTGCTCATTTTCTTCGAAAGTGCCAATTGAAATTCTAAGGTAGCCACTCATCTCAACAGGTCGAACAATTACCCCTTCCTTAAGAAGAGCGTTGTAAATACCCATTGCATCATCAAACTCAACAGCAATAAAGTTGGCATGTGACGGAATAAAATTTAATTGAAGTTCTTTAAAGCACCCAACCAATTGCTCGTATCCATCCGAGTTAACCTTGATTGAATCCAACAAGTAGTCATCATCTTGTAATGCAGCAATAGCTGCAACTTGTGCAGTAAAGTTAACATTGAATGGCTCTCTTACACGATTAATGAAATCAGCAATTAAAGGGCTGCAAAGTGAATATCCAACCCTAAGGCCAGCTAAACCATAAGCCTTAGAAAAAGTTCGAGTGATTATGAGATTGTTAAATTCATTGAGCCATTGAATTGCATTGTCATCAATATTTAAATATTCAAAATAGGCCTGATCAAGTACGACTGGAATATCCTCAGGCACTTGTTTTAAAAAGCTATATACGTCATCATCGCTAAGAAGTGTACCTGTTGGATTATTAGGATTAGCAACAAAAATAAGTTTAGTATTTTTAGTAATCATACTAAGCATTGAATTTAAGTCGTGACTAAAATTTTTCGCAGGGGAAACAGAAGCAGTTGCACCTAAAGCCTGAGTAACAAGAGGATAGACAACAAAAGCATACTGCGAGAAAATAACTTCATCTGTGCGCTTTGAAACAAAAACTCTTGCAATTAACTCTAAAAGCTCGTTCGATCCATTGCCTAATGAAATCATTTCAGTAGCCACATTATGTTTTATCGCAATGGCTTTTTTGAGTTCAAAGCAATTTCCATCTGGGTAACGGTTTATGCTCGAAAGTGAGTCATTGATTGCCTTCTTAACTTTGCTACTGACCCCTAACGGGTTTTCATTAGATGCAAGCTTAGAAATTTTTGTTAGGCCAAGCTCTCTTGCAAGCTCTTCAATTGGCTTTCCTCCTTGATATGGACTCAAGCCAAGGATTGATTCACAGGCGTTCATAAGACTGCTATTGGGTAAGAGCCAAGTATCTCTAGTTTAGAGACTTTAGATTTAATTTTTGAGATAGCATTTTTAACATTTTCATTGTCTTGATGCCCTTCTATATCAATAAAAAATAAATATTCCCATTTAACACCAGGTATAGGGTGTCTTGCTAACTGGAGCATATTAATGTCATTGTCTTTAAAAGGTTCTAATAAATCAAAAAGAGCACCAGATTCATGCTTTGTAACAACCAATAGTGAGGTTTTGTCATTTATCCCCATAGGGACTTCATCTTTGCCAATTACAATAAAGCGAGTGACATTTCCAGCGTTATCTTCAATATTCTTAGCAACTCTTTGAAGGCCATAAATATTTAAAGCGACCTTTGAAGCAATTGCAGCGGCATTAGGCTCATCTTTTACCATTCTAGCACCTAAAGCGTTTGACGCTACTGGTCTTAATTCTGTATTTGGATAGTGATTAGCAAGCCATCTATGGCACTGATCAAGTGCTTGTTGGTGTGCATAGATCACCTTAATTTCATGAGACTGATCCTGCATCATGAGATGATGAGCAACAGCAATCTCGACCTCTCCACAGATGTTTAAATCATGGCTGTAAAGCATATCAAGAGATGTTCCAATGACACCATTTGAGGAGTTTTCAATGGGAACAACGCCGTATTGCGCATTATCTGTTTCGACTTGATGAAATATTTCGTCCACAGTTCCACAATCAAGAGGTGAGACGCCATGCCCAAAGTGCTTAAGTGCTGCCTCTTGAGTAAAAGTTCCCTCGGGACCTAAAAAAGCTATTTTTAGTGGCTGCTCAAGTGCAAGACAGGCTGACATAATTTCTCTAAAAATGAGAGCAATATCCTTATCCTTAAGTAGGCTTTTGTTTCTTTCAATAACTCTGCTTAGAACCTCAGCCTCTCTTTCAGGGCGGTAGAATGCAGTCTGTGTGTTTGACTCCTGCTTTACTAACGCAACTTGTGCTGCAAGATCTGCACGCTCAGATATTAAAAGCTGAATCTTCTGATCCAGTTCATCAATTTCTGATCTTAAATTTTCTAGTGACTTGCTTTTCATTAGATTTAGTTATAGGTGAATCTTTTTTGAGGTATTTTACCTAAGACTGATAGTACTTCAAAGCATTGTTATTATTATGTTAATTGATCAACCGTATTAATTATTTAATATCTATTGCACTCATAGTAAAAAAAGATATAATTTTGTGAAATTTGGTTTTGGAAGTTGGTGAGAGTCCAACACTGCCCACGCAACGGTATTTCTTTCAGATAAGTCCGATACATCGCAAATTGTTTTACTTAATACTACGATGGGTGGTGAGTTAAGGCATTATCAATAGGTAATTCTTTTCTCTAAATCCCTCTTTTAATTTTTTTATTAGGGGTCATAATGTTTAATAATAAAATATTTCTTGCTGCTGTTCTGTCAGCAATATTTGCATCTCAGTCAGCTAACGCTGTTATTGGACCGATTAAAATTTCATTAAATAACGAGTACAGAACATCAGCGCCTGTTATTGGTGCAATTGCCACTTCAATTAAGCTTGATAAATCAGACATCAAAAAAACTGGCGCAACCACCTTCGTTAATTTATTGGAAAAAATTCCATCAATTACATTTGAAGGTGGTCCAGGCAATTTAGCAGGCGTGCGTATTCGCGGAAGTGAAAGTACGCACACACTTCTTCTTATAGATGGGCAAAAAGTAACAATTACTGGTGGTCAGCCAAACTTTAAAATGATTCCGCTCAATCAAATTAGCCGAATTGAAATTCTTAAAGGTCCATTTTCTTCTTTATATGGGCCTGGCGCAATTGGAGGGGTGATTAATGTATTTACTGATAAGGATGCAAATTCAATTACGAGCAGCTCTATTGATAGCTCATATGGTTCAAATGGCACAAAACAATCGAGTTTTAATACTTATTATAAAAATGACTCTAGCTACTTGGATTTTACTTTTACTGACTATATAACTGATGGTATTGATGCCACTCACCTGACTACTGGAGGTGATGATGATTTAGATCCAAGTGACAGACAAACCTTTGGCTTAAACATTGGTGGAGATATTTCTGAAAGTACGTCAGTTAGCCTTAACATGATTGATTCAAAAGCAAACATAATGTATGACGAAACTTATGGAAATGAAAATTATCAAAATGATTTGAGGCAGATAGGTCTCGGCGTAAATCAAAAGTTTGGCGATAGAATCCAAACAAGAATTGACATTAATGATCAAAATATCATGCGACATGGAAGTAAATATGAATTGAATACTTTATCAATTGTCAATGAGCTTGATTTTGATTTCAGTAAATTATCTCTTGGAATAATGAATTCTAATGATAAAGATATTGGCAACAAAAAAAGTATCGAGCATAAAGATATTTTTACCCAATGGCAAGGTTTAATTACTGACCATGAACTGTCGGTCGGAGCTCGAGTTATTGATCATAATGATTTTGGAACACATACAACTTATAACTTTAACTGGGCTCGAGATATTTCAATAAATTCAAGATTAAGCGCTTCATATGGAAGTGCCACAAATATCCCAAATCATTACCAAAACAAACAAAATGTAAAAAATAGTCAAACAACCCTTAATCCAGAACGCTCAAAAAGCTTAGAAATAGGATTGCAAAATCAATCAAACATTGGCTTAGTTGAATTTAAAGTCTATCAAACCAAGATCGAAGATGCATTTAGCTACATTGACCCCGAAAGTAATTGGGATGGCTATTATGTGAATGATGGCACGACAGACATTTCTGGTGCTGAATTGTCACTTGAGACTGTTTTACTTGGTATGGATATAACAACTAAAATAGATTACAATAAGTCTATTGATAAAGCCACTAAGAAGCAAAAAGGAAGAAGACCAAACCGATCTATTTCACTCAACCTATCTAAAACTTCTGGAAAATGGAAGAGAAGTATTAATTGGATAGCTAAGTCACGTGCATGGGATAAAAATAGTGAAACGACTAAATTGGGTGGTTATGGACTCCTAAATTTAAGCACAAGTTATGATTTCACTGAAGATTTAACCGTTTACCTTAATAGAAACAATGCTTTAGATAAGGACTACGAAATGGCAAGGGGTTACAATACCCATGGAAAGACTACAACACTCGGCTTGACATATAATTTCTAGGGTGCCTTACATATTCTAATAATTATGACTAATTCCTACAAAAAGCGCATGCAACGTAAAAAAGAATATATTGATTCTCGAATCGATGAAGCGTCGATCGATAAGGGAATTATTGTTCTTTTAACTGGAAATGGCAAAGGTAAATCATCTTCAGCTATGGGGATGATTTGTAGAGCTCTCGGTTATGGCATGAGAGTAGCACTTGTAAGGTTTTTAAAAGGTGAGCAACAAACTGGAGAGGATCTTTTTTTGGAGAATCATCCAAATATAGTGTCTGCTCATATGGAAAGCGGTTTTACATGGAACACTCAAGATCAAGAATTGGATAAAAAAAGAGCTTTGGTAACTTGGAATGAAGCAAAGGAATTTCTAAAGGATCCTGAAATATCTGTTGTTGTTCTTGATGAAATAACTTACATGATTAATTATAAATATCTCGACGAATCTGACATACTCGAAACTCTATCCAACAGACCTGAGAATCAACATGTCGTTATTACTGGAAGAGCAGCCTCAAGAGGCTTAATTGATGCTTCAGACACTGTCAGTGAGATTGAAGACATAAAACACGCTTTTAGGGCTAATATCAGAGCTCAAAAAGGTATCGATCTATAAATAATTAACTATTTTCCAGAAGATACTGTATCGCTTGATACAAATAACCTACTTTAATTACTTTCATACCCTTGATGGGCTTCTTCGGGGCATTCCCTTTTGGGATAATAGCAAGCTCAAATCCTTGCTTTTGAGCTTCTGATAGTCTTTCCTGTGCATTGTATACAGGCCTTACTTCACCTGTAAGTCCAACCTCACCAAATGCTATCCATTTATTTGGAATTACTTTATCTCTTAGACTAGAAACGATAGCAAGCATGACAACAAGATCTGATGCAGTTTCATTAACCTTAATGCCGCCAACTACATTAATAAAAACATCCTGATCAAAGGTTGCAATCCCCGAGTGTTTATGAAGAATGGCAAGCTGAAGTGCTAACCTATTCTGATCAAGACCCACACTCACTCGCTTTGGAGATCCATTAGACTGATCAACTAACGCTTGAATTTCAATTAAGAGAGGTCTTGTGGCTTCTCTTGTAACCATAACCATTGATCCAGAAGACGGGTTTTCTTGATTAGAGATGAATATAGAGGATGGGTTGCTGACTTGTTGAAGCCCCTTCTCTCCCATTGCAAAGACACTTATTTCATTAACCGCTCCAAAACGATTTTTTACAGCTCGAATGATTCGATAGCGACCGCCAGCATCACCCTCAAAATAGAGGACTGCATCCACCATATGCTCAAGAATTCTTGGTCCCGCAAGCGCCCCACCCTTTGTTACATGGCCAATCATAAGTAAAATGGTATTAGTCTGTTTAGCATACTGGGTTAGCTGAGCTGCACAATCTCTAACCTGCGTTACAGATCCGGGTGCTGAAGTTGATAGATCAGTCACCATGGTTTGAATAGAGTCAATTACGATGACCTTGGGCTTTACATCTTTAGATAGTTTTATTATTTTTTCTAAATGAGTTTCACCTATGAAAAGTATATCTTCTTTAATGCCAAGCCTTATAGCTCTCTCACTAACCTGCTCAGCAGACTCTTCACCGCTGACATATAGTGTCGTATTGTTACTATTAAGAGTAGCCAACGCCTGCAGAATTAGGGTTGATTTACCAATACCAGGATCACCACCAATCAAAACAACCGAACCATCAACAAGGCCGCCGCCAAGTGTACGATCTAGCTCAGTAAGGCCAGTTGATAAACGATCCTTATTTAGCGCTGTAATTTCAGTAAGGTTTTGAACTTTTGAGGCTGGGAGGTCTTTTAGACTCTCTGGCTTAGAAGATGTTGCTTGTGATATGACTATTTCTTCAAGCGTATTCCATTCTTTGCAATCTAAACATTGGCCTGCCCATTGGTGATGTGAAGCTCCACACTCTCGGCATACAAACTCTACTTTTGTCTTAGCCATAAGGTTACTTGTTTATTAACTTATCAATCTCACTCTTGAATTCTTCAATATCTTGAAACTGTCTGTAAACTGAAGCAAAACGAATGTACGCCACTTCATCAAGCGCTCTAAGCTCCTCCATAACCCATTCACCTAAGGTCGAGGAAGGGACTTCTCTATCATTTTGTGCCATCAATTTTCTTTGGATTTTCTGAATGGCAGTTTCAATTTTTGAAGTTTCAACCGGTCTTTTTTCGAGCGCTTTTAATAAACCAGAGCGCAATTTATTTTCGCTAAAAGTCTGCCTAGAATCGTCACTTTTAATTAGTCTTGGAAGGTTCAGGTCAACTGTCTCGCGTGTTGAGTGTCTCTCTCCACAAGCTATGCACTCTCTTCTACGGCGAACTTGAGAACCATCATCAAGAAGCCTAGTATCTAAAACCTTGGTGTCATCTGATTGACAAAAAGGACAGCGCATCAGAGTTACTTATAAACTGGAAATCTTGAGCATAGTTCTTCAACTTTAGCTCTAACTTCATTTACCACATCATCATTTTCAATGTCATCACAGATGTCACAAATCCAGTTGGTTATATCTCTACACTCTGACTCACCAAAACCACGAGTGGTTGCGGCAGGAGTTCCAATTCTAATTCCACTTGTTACAAATGGAGATTGAGGGTCATTTGGCACAGAATTCTTATTAACAGTGATGTGGGCTGATCCAAGTGTTGCGTCAACCGCTTTTCCTGTCAGTCCCTGCTCTATAAAGCTAACCAAAAATACGTGGTTATCTGTTCCACCTGAAACGACATCGTAGCCTCTTTCCATAAAGACGCTTGCCATAGCTCTTGCATTTACAACAACTTGCTTCTGATAAGTTTTAAAGTCATCACTCAATGCCTCTTTAAAGGCTACAGCTTTTGCTGCAATGATATGCATCAATGGGCCACCTTGAATTCCTGGAAAAATAGCAGAATTAAGCTTTTTCTCTATTTCCTCATTTGCTCGGGCTAGAATAAGACCGCCACGGGGGCCTCTAAGAGTTTTATGAGTTGTTGTAGTGCAAACATCAGCTATTTCAATAGGAGATGGATAATCGCCAGTCGCAATTAATCCGGCAACATGGGCCATGTCTACAAGCAAGTAGGCATTAACCATATCTGCAATATCTCTGAAACGTTGCCAATCAATCACCCTAGAATAGGCTGAAAAACCTGCAATAATCATTTTTGGCTTATGCTCAAGTGCTAAACGCTCAACCTCTTCATAATCTATTTCACCAGTTGATTCATCAAGACCATACTGAAAAGCGTTGAAATTTTTTCCGGAAAAGGATGGAGCAGCGCCATGAGTTAGATGGCCGCCATGGGCTAAGCTCATTCCAAGAATGGTATCTCCAGGCACAAGAAGTGCTTGAAAAACGGCTGCATTAGCCGTTGAACCTGAGTGAGCCTGAACATTTGCATAGGCTGCACCAAAAAGCTTCTTCGCTCTAGTGATAGCTAAATCTTCAGCCTTATCAACATGCTCACAGCCGCCATAGTATCTTTTTGACGGATAGCCTTCTGCATATTTGTTGGTTAATTGAGAGCCTTGGGCAGTCATCACTGCTGGTGAAGTATAGTTTTCAGATGCAATCAATTCAATGTGAGCTTCTTGCCTTGCTTCTTCAGCGTTGATTATTTTTGCGATGTCAGAATCAACATCATTTAATGTGAGATTTTTATCAAACATGGAGACTTCCTAAATAGATGAAAAAAGGTATTTTAACGTACATATTTTAACAAGAATATAACTTAATGACTCTTTTTTTCTAAATCAAATATTTTTATAATTATTTGATTTTATTAAATTTTTTATTAATAATAAGATTCATCTTTTAAATGTAACTTTAACAAGAAGATTTAATATATAAATATCAAATATTTAAGAAGGTTTATAAGATTATACATATTTATTTCAAGTGGTAAAATTTGCGCTTTAATCTCATAATTGTTAAATGAAAGTTCTTGTTCTTGGTGCAGGTGTAATTGGCACAACCTCTGCCTATTTCTTAGCTAAGCAAGGCCATGAAGTGACTGTCATTGATAGACAAAATAGTGTTTCGATGGAAACTAGTCACTCCAATGCTGGCTGCTTATCCTATGGGTTTACATCACCTTGGGCTGGACCCGGACTACCCTTTAATATTTTAAAATGGGCTTTGACTGGACGATCGCCACTTGTCATCAATCCAAACATGAGTATTGACACTATAAAGTTTTTATATCGTATGTATAAAAACTGTAATCCAGACAGCTATGAAATCAATAAAAGTCGCATGCTTAGAATTGCTAATTACTCTCAAAAAGCACTCTTAGAAATTGAGACAGATTTTGATATTAATTATGCACAGAGAAAACAAGGCTCTCTTCAACTTTTTTGGGATACAAAGGAAATTGATAAGGCAAAAAGAGATATTTCAATTTTAAATAAATTCAATATTAAATCTGAGCTTCTTGATTCTGAGAATTGTGTCAGGGTTGAGCCTGGCCTTAAATATATAAAAAATCAACTCGCTGGTGGAATTCAATTCACGGGTGACTTTACTGGAAATTGCTACTCGTTTTCAAATGAAATCTATAAAAAATGTGTTGAAATGGGTGTAAATTTTGAGTTCAATACTGAAATTAAATCTATAGAAACACATAACAATGCAGTTTCTTCAGTTTTAACTAGTAAGGCAGAATTTAAAGCTGATTGTTACTCTGTTTCGCTTGGAAGCTACTCCACTAAAATCCTTTCTCAAATAGGCATTCAAACGCCTATTTATCCTGTTAAGGGCTATTCAATCACCCTGCCTGTTTTAATAGATGAAGACGCCCCTCAATCTACAATAATGGATGAAAGAAATAAGATTGCCATCACTAGGTTAGGAGATAAAATAAGAGTCGCTGGAATAGCCCACTTAACTGACTTTAATCAGGACTTAAGAGCCAAATCATTCGAGTCATTAAAGTATGGTTTAGATAGCCTATTTCCCCATTCATATGAACCTACAAATGATTTAGATTTTTGGACTGGTTTTCGTCCTAGTACGCCAGATGGTACGCCTATTATTGGGTCAACCCCTTACCATAATTTATATCTCAATACTGGCCATGGAACTCTTGGATGGACAATGTCAGCCGGTTCTGGCAAACTGTTAGCTAATCTGATTTCAGGTATTGAGCCTGAAATCTCTCTAGAAGGAATAGATATGAGTCGATATAGCTTTGCCAACAAAACAACCCAGAATTATGGCTAGAAAATGTATCGCTTCGATTAACCTTGATGCAATTAAAAAAAACTATCTTTATGCAAAATCTTTAGCACCTCAATCTAAAGCTATAGCTGTTGTTAAAGCTAACGCTTATGGTCATGGAGCTGTTGAGGTTGCACGTCAACTAGAGGGAGATGCAGATTGCTATGGTGTTGCTTGCTCTGAGGAAGCGCTAGAGCTGAGGGATTCAGGAATTAAGAACACACCTATCCTTCTGATGGAGGGTGTTTTTGAAGAGTCTGAGTTAGAATTGGTCAGTCGATTTAATCTTTGGATAGTTGTATGCAACTCAGTTCAAGTTCAATGGATACTGAATCATAAACCAAACTTCAAATTTAATATTTTTATTAAGATTGATTCAGGTATGGGACGCCTTGGATTTCAGGGTGATGAGTTTGAAAAGTATATCAATGTACTTGAAAATAGTCTTAAGGTTGAGAACATAACATTAATGACACACTTTTCGAGTGCAGACAACATAGAGAGCAATTCAACAAATACTCAATTAACAGAATTCAATAATCTTATAAACTCTAGAAAAAATCATTCTTCACTCGCAAATTCGGCCGCATTAATGACGCATAGTGAATCACTGAGAGAATTTACAAGGCCAGGGATTATGCTTTATGGCTCCTCTCCTTTTCCCTACAAGGAAAGCTTTAAAGATCTATTGCCAGCGATGACACTTTCCTCATTAATCATCTCAATTAAGCGCTTTAAAAAGGGACAAACCATTGGCTATGGAGAAAGATACATCTGCAAAAAAGATACAGCCATTGCCGTTGTTGCTATTGGATATGCAGACGGATATCCCAGGAGTGCAAAAGATGGAACGCCAGTTTTTGTTAATGGCTGCATTGCTAAACTAGCAGGCCAAGTTTCTATGGACATGATAACTATTGACTTAGATGGTGTAATTAATCCTCAAATTGGGGATCGCGTGGAACTTTTTGGTGAAAACATTTCTATTGATGAGTTGGCTGAAAATTGCAACACAATCTCTTATGAAATATTTTCACAAATTACAAATAGGGTTTACAAAACTTATGTTTCTTAAGTTTTAAAGCTAATATAATCTCAAAACTATATTTTTTAAACTTAAATTAAATCATGTTGTCATCAACTCAAATTGCATCGTTCAACAGAGATGGCTACATAGCTGTAGAAAACTTTCTTAGCCCTAGTCAAAGAAAGCTCTTAATGAATCGTGCTGAAGAGCTAATTGATGATTTTGATCCTTCTACATCACAATCTATTTTTACGACAGATGAACAAGAAAGAACTAGTGACGAATATTTCCTAAATTCAGGAGACCAGATTCGATTTTTCTTTGAAGAAAAAGCCATTGATAGTCAAGGCAACTTCACTGTTCCAAAGCAAAAATCAATCAATAAAATAGGTCACGCGCAGCACGAATTAGATCCAATTTATAAAAAAGTTATTAATGAGCTAGATATTCCAGCAATGGGTAAACAATTAGGGATTAAAAGGCCTCGCAAGATTCAATCAATGCATATCTTTAAACAGCCTAATATTGGTGGTGAAGTTGGCCTTCATCAAGATTCATCCTTTTTGTATACTTCACCAATGAGTTGTATTGGTTTTTGGATAGCGCTAGAAGACGCTAATATCGAAAATGGCTGCCTTCAAGCCCTTACAGGCGGACATACAATTCCCTTAAAAAAGCGTTTTAAATTGGCTGATTCTGGGGGCACAGAGTTTGAAATTTTAGATGAAACGCCTTGGCCTGACTCTCCACTAGATCTTTTAGAGGTAAAAGCTGGTACTTTGATTATTTTGCACGGGCAACTCCCTCATTACAGCGCTGAAAACACATCGAATAAATCTAGGCAAGCTTTTAGTATTCATTTAGTCGATGATAATTGTCTGTATGCCAAAGATAATTGGTTACAATCATCCATTTAAATCATGCTAATTTCTAACTAAAACTATGCACGATAGACACGTAATTGATATACACAACATCGAGTTCAAGCCTTTTGATCGATATGGCTCCCCCGTTCCAAAAATGAGTTGGCACATTATTAGTTATGACCAAGTATCAGGACAAGGAAGCTACGTTTTAAAGATGGAGCCAGGCGCCAAAACTGTGCCACATATGCATATGGGCTTTGAAGAGTTTTTAATGATTGAGGGTGAGTTAATTGACTCCGATGGTAAAACCTTTAAAAAAGGTAACTTTGTCTCTTTTGAGCCTGGAAGTCAGCACTCATCATTTTCTGAGACTGGTGCTTTAATTGTTGTTTTTCAGAGAGGCCTTAATAAAGCTACAAATACAGAATAGAAAACTAGACACAATGGAGATCGTATGCCCGCACAAATAAGAAAAACATTATTACACGTTGAAAAAACGTTTATCGAAGGAAGTAAAGAAGCCCCAAGCCCTCTAACCCTTATAGCGGCGGTTGCAGTTATTAAAAACCCATGGGTTAATCTACAAAATGGAGAGGAATTTATAGAAGATCTGAAGCCTGGCATTCTTGATGTTGCTCCAGGACTCGGTGAGAAATTAACTTCAATGATTATTAAAGAGGCAGGCTCAGGTAAAAATGTTGAAGGTTATGGTAAATCTGCAATTGTCGGTTTAAAAGGTGAAATTGAGCATGCATCTGGAATCATTCATACCCTTCGCTTTGGTAATTTTTATCGAGAAGCAGTCGATGCTAAATCCTACTTGTCTTTTTGCAATACACGTGGCGGCGCTAATGCGCCTATTCTAATTCCACTAATGGATAAAAATGATGCAGGGCGTCGATCTCATTATTTAACGATCCAGCTATCTATACCTGACGCACCAGCTGATGATGAAATTGTGGTAGCGCTTGGCGCCTCGTTAGGAGGTAGGCCTCATCATAGAATTGGAGATAGATACCAAGACCTGAAAGATCTGGGTCACGATCTTGAGAACCCTGCTAGCGTCTAGTCTGACTCAAGCTGAGACTCTAAGGCCTCCTCTGCGATAACTTCCATTCCAACAACACTTGGCCTTTGGGTCATGACTTGGAAGTTTGCTTGGTCTGACTCATCAACGTCATCCCTAATAAACATCATAGAAAACACAATAACTGCAATTAATAAATGCACTCCCATGAGATAGATTAAGAATCCAGAATCATCAAAAAGATTGATGAAATAACTCATTGAGAATGGGCCTAATGAAGCAAAAACACTGTATACCAATACTATGGTCCCACTAGCACTTACCATTTGATTGGGCTTTAATCGGTCATTCGTCTGAGCAACGCCAAGTGAATACAATGGCAGTGTGCTTGCACCAATAAGTCCATTTAGAATTAAGAAAACAGTTTTTGAAAATTCAAAAATTGATAATATAACACAGAGGCTTGTAACCATAACACAACATAACAATATCACTTTACGACGATCAATTTTGTCTGACAACCACCCTAACGGTAATTGAGATGCAGCACCAAAACCAATAAAGAGGGTCATAAACAATGCTGTTTCAGAAACATTTAGACCCGCCTTGATTGCATAAATTGTTCCAACACCAAAAAATCCTGCCGATGCTAAACCTGAAACACCAATAGTAATTAGTCCAGCTGGAGAAGCCTTCCATAAAGCTTTTATTCCTAGTGACTCTTGAACCTCTGCATCAGGCGCCTTAATTTCAGTTAAAAGAATCGGAATTAAAGAAACAGAAAGTAAGATAGATGCTAATAAAAAGAGATTTACTCCTGAGGGATCATCGACAGCAAATAACCCTTGTCCAAGTGCTAAACCGGCCCATACTACACCCATATGGATTGAGAATATTTGGCCACGATTTTCATTTGATGAAATAGAGTTGAGCCAACCTTCCACGATAATCATAATTCCAGCAATACAAAAACCAGAGAGAAATCTAGCAATAAACCATACGGGCGGTTCGATAAATAATATCTGTATTAAGATTGCAGTTGACGCAATCGAGGCATAAGCAGCATAGGTACGAATTTGCCCTGTCTTCTTGATTTGATTGGGTGAGATCATAGAGCTCACAAAAGCACCTATAAAGTATCCGGACATGACAAGTCCAGTAGTTATTACTGAAAACCCTTCATAGTCAGCTCTCCAGCTGCTCAATGTGCCTTGTAATCCATTACCAAGGCCAATAAATAGGATGCCTAAAAATAGTGGCCAAATTGAGCGCATAACAATTGATAACATAATATTTATAGAGCCAAATAATATTAAAAAGACGCGAATTATAGTGTAATTTAATATTGAATTTTATAAATATGGTAAAAAGTTTTTAATGATTGATATTACTACAAAAATTTGGATTGTTTATCTCCTTGAATGTGGCGATAAAACACTTTATTGCGGAATCACCAATAACATAGAAAATCGCCTTAAAAAGCATATGGGTGAATTGCCTGGTGGAGCCAAATATACGAGATCTCGAAAGCCATTAAAAGTAGTCTATCAGGAGGAAGTTAATTCAAGGAGCGAGGCCCTTAAAAGAGAATTAATTATCAAAAAAATGAGTAGGAGAACTAAACTGAATTTGGTAACAAATTACAAAAAGATTAATTCTGAAGTTGATTCAAGTCATTGAGAACCATTTGCGAGTGAGTGCTGGGCTTGACAGACAAATAAATCTTTGCAATTTTTCCTTCTGGATCAATAATAAACGTATTACGTTTAGCGCTTTTAAAACTCATAAAATTATTAAGGGAATCATAAGCTTTAGCAACTATTCCAGTCTCATCAGAGAGAAGTGAAAATGGTAGATTATTTTTATCAGCAAAACGTTTGTGGGACTCCACACTATCAAGACTGACACCAAAAACGTTAGACCTGCTTGCAATTATTCTTTTCACTGCATCTCTAAAATCACAGGCCTGAGTTGTACAGCCTGGTGTGTCGTCTTTTGGATAGAAATACAATATAACCCAACTCCCTTCATAATCACTTAACTGGTGCTGCACATTGTCCTGATCACTCAAGATAAAATTTGGGGCTTTACTACCAACTTCAATATCTGCTATGCATACAAGTGAAATAGGCAATATGAATATAGCAGCAATCAGCTGCTTGAATAATTTTTTCATTACAGAATAATACTAAATTAATCGAATCAAGTCTTTATAAAAGAATCACTATTTGTAAATTCCTTTGAGCTTTGTTTGGCACTAAGATACCAATTCATAGCTTTGACGAGTTGTTTTTCATTGATATTATTTCTTCTGCAATATGAAATTGTAGATTTTTTAAGCGAATTTTTAGGTATTTTTTTTTGCATCAATTATTATTAATTAAGAAAAAAAACTTTAGTTGACCGGTAGGAGTAACCTGCCAACTAAAGCGGGTACCTCTGGTGCCAAACGGAGAGAGAATGGCATAGGTATTCGAGGTTCTTTGAAAACTTACACATAAAAATAAATATCTAAATATTGTTTTTAGCTATTAGAGACTCACAAAATGGTATGTATAATCTATTCAATATCTATAAATTATTAACGATTTATTTAATTTGTAACTTAAAGGGGTTGTAGTTACAAAAAATCTCTAATAAACTAAAAACAATGTACACATATTAAGCTCTAATATGAAATGTCAAATGTTTTATATATGGAGTTTTGATGAAGACTTTATGAAGATTCTTTCTTTTGTTCTGTTTTGATTTACAATGCGGCTTTCTTAAACAAATAATTATTTAATGATGCAAACAATCTTAATAGTTGAGGATGATAAAACTATCGCGGAAAGTATCTGTTTTATCTTAGAAAAAGACTCTTTCAATTGTAAATGGTTCGATAACGGAAAAGATGCGCTTGAATTTCATAAAGATCATGAAGTTGATTTAATTTTACTTGATGTTGGGCTGCCTGATATGAGCGGCTTTGATTTACTTAGAATGGTTCGCGAGAAATCCAATTTGCCTGTCATTATTATCTCTGCTAGGGATGATGAGTCAGATCAAGTCTTAGGTCTCGAAGGCTTAGGTGCAAATGCATATGTCACTAAACCATTAAGTCCTAGGCTCGTTGTTGCTCACGTTCGTGCACAACTAAGAATGGTTAAGCCAGAGATCAAAAGTGGTGATTCAAAGTTCAGCATCAATCACGCCATGCAAAGAGTTGTTTTTTTAAACCAGGATCTCACGCTCACTCCCGCCGAGTTCAAAATACTTTCCCATCTCGTTAAAAACCCTAACAGAGTCCACTCAAGAGAGTATCTAATGAGCATTATATGGGATAGACCGCATGGCTCCGATATCAAGACTATTAATACACATATTAAATCAATACGCAAACGTCTTCACGAGTTAGATGAAAACAATGAATACATTGAAACTCATAGAGGCATTGGATATAGTCTTATTGAATGAAGCGATTCAAGCTTAACATTGGTACAAAACTTTTTCTTCTTTACTTTATTGTAAGTTCAAGCCTTCTCTGGTTGTTTGCTCAAAGAACAACCTTTGAGTCCGCCAAATCTGTCTTGGTTGAGGTCTCAAGTTTAATGAGCCGTGTCGCCTCTCAAAACAATAAAGATGGCAAAATTGATTTAGAAACCTTTGAAACGTTGATTGTTAATTATCTTCGTTCTCAAAGAAATACAATAGATAAAAATAACCCCCAAAAACTTGAAAATCTAGCTATTTATGTCACCGATAAGGACGGCCTTTTAGTCCTTGACTCAAGGGGTCTTACACTAGGTAAAGATATGCGTGATGCCAATGAGGTTGAGTCAGCACTGAGCGGTGTTACAGATTCAACAAGTGTTGTTATGGAAGAAGCAGATGGATCAAAAAAGGCCAGGGGCGCGGTGATTGAATACTTCCTTAAGTCTAGATTTTTAAATGCCTCTAATCCAATTTACGGAAACAATGGAGAGATCATTGGCACAGTTGTTGTTGTTGCCCCCTTGATTGATTTGATGGGAGAGAGTTATCTTTTAAGATTTATTTTTTATATCTTTGTTATTTCCTTACTATTTGGGTTTTTAGGGAGCTACCGAATATCTAGAAATATTAATCGCATTCAAAAATATACATCCAACCTTTTTGGCGGTGAAGATGTTTTAATGCCTGATCTCAACAATCAGTTCAATAAGCTTGCAAGAACCATTAGAGATGCAAGAGCAGACGTTGAACTTAAAGATGATGTTGAGCAGTATATAGACA
>ENA-OSET01001488-OSET01001488.1-sediment-metagenome-genome-assembly--contig:-NODE-1488-length-24259-cov-48.666942_pt1 | contig 24259 bp, 21 predicted proteins | sample MGYA00237882_ERZ534229 | MGnify/ENA primary metagenome ERZ534229 (study PRJEB26408, sample SAMN06266212) | sediment metagenome | isolation source: Hudson Canyon methane seep mesocosm | place... | reverse complement strand
TTAAGAGGAATTAACATGGCTGCTAAAGAAGTCAAATTTGGTGCTGATGCACGTAGTTTAATGGTCAACGGTGTAAATACACTGGCTGATGCGGTAAAAGTAACACTAGGTCCTAAAGGCCGTAACGTTGTTTTAGATAAAAGCTACGGTGCTCCAACTGTAACGAAAGATGGCGTGTCTGTTGCAAAAGAAATCGAATTAGATAATAAATTCGAAAACATGGGCGCACAAATGGTTAAAGAAGTGGCTTCTCATACTTCTGATGCGGCTGGTGACGGTACAACAACAGCGACAGTATTAGCTCAAGCTATTCTGCGTGAAGGCATGAAAGCAGTTGCTGCGGGTATCAACCCAATGGATCTTAAGCGTGGTATTGATAAAGCGGTAACAGCTGCAGTAACAGAATTAAAAAGCATGTCAGCATCATGTGATGATGATAAAGCGATTGCTCAAGTAGGTACTATTTCTGCAAACTCTGATACATCTGTGGGTGGCATCATTGCTGAAGCAATGCAAAAAGTAGGTAAAGAAGGCGTTATCACTGTTGAAGATGGTTCTGGTTTTGAAAATGAACTAGACGTTGTTGAAGGTATGCAGTTTGACCGTGGTTACCTATCTCCATATTTTGTAACAGATCAACAAACAATGACAGCTGATCTTGAAAGCCCATTTGTCTTGTTATTTGATAAAAAAATCTCAAACATTCGTGATTTACTACCAACATTGGAAGCTGTTGCAAAAGCAAGTCGTCCATTGTTAATTATTGCTGAAGATATCGAAGGCGAAGCATTGGCAACATTAGTTGTGAACAGCATGCGTGGCATTGTTAAAGTATGTGCTGTTAAAGCTCCTGGCTTTGGTGATCGTCGTAAAGCAATGTTACAAGATATTGCTACATTAACTGGCGGTGTTGTTATTTCTGAAGAAGTTGGTTTAAGTCTTGAGAAAGTAACTTTAGATGATCTTGGCCAAGCTAAAAAAATCACAGTAAGCAAAGAAAACACAACTGTTATTGATGGTGCTGGTTCTGCTAGCGACATTACTTCACGTGTTGAAATGATTCGTTCACAAATCGCTGATTCATCTTCTGACTACGATAAAGAGAAGTTACAAGAACGTGTTGCGAAACTTGCTGGTGGTGTTGCCGTCATCAAAGTAGGCGCAGCAACTGAAATGGAAATGAAAGAGAAAAAAGCACGTGTTGAAGATGCATTGCATGCAACTCGTGCAGCAGTTGAAGAAGGTGTTGTTGCCGGTGGTGGTGTTGCACTTGTTCGTGCAGAAAGTACATTAGGTGACTTGACGGGTGACAACCATGACCAAGATGTGGGTATTAAACTAGCACGTCGTGCAATGGAAGAGCCTTTACGTCAAATCGTGACTAATGCGGGTGATGAAGCCTCTGTTATTTTGAATGAAGTTGCAGCTGGTAAAGGTAACTTCGGTTACAACGCAGCAACAAGTGTTTATGGTGACATGATTGAAATGGGTATCCTTGACCCAACGAAAGTAACTCGTACTGCATTGCAAAATGCTGGTTCAGTTGCTGGTTTAATGCTAACTACTGAAGCAATGATTGCTGAAGTACCACAAGAAGCTGGTGCTGCTGCAATGCCTGATATGGGCGGTGGCATGGGCGGCATGGGCGGCATGATGTAATCAAAACTGCCTTTTGATATATTAAAAAAGCCTCGACTTTGGTCGGGGCTTTTTTTTGCATACTATTTAAGCTTAGTTAGTCGCCACGGCCTCATCAGTAAATAAGTGGCTGATAATACGTTGTTCAAGATAAGGATAGAATGGGTTCCAACGAATACGTAACATAGCTGAGGCAGAGATTGTTAACATGCCACGCTCACCTCTGAACGCAAGGTGTCCAAGTTGGACTCTGGGATTATCCTTATATTGACCCTTGCCATAAAGTGGATCTTGTTCAGGAAAGGATAGCGCAAGATGACCGAGTGAGAAGAGCCCCGAAGGCCAGGATAAATTAATATCAGTTTGGGATATATCTGTTTGTCCCGTTTTTTTTGTACGGACAACCACGCTAGGGCTATTCTCATTTTCGTTAGTCACCAGACTGAAAATGAACTGATTACTGGCATTATTGGAAATTGCTGTAATCAGTGTATTTGGATCTGATTTCAGCATATATTCCATGTTAGTACGACGATTGATGTCAAATAACACCAATTCATGATTACGATTCGGTAGTCGCTCCAATAGTTTGTGAATCACTGCGGGAGAAGATACCGTAGAATCAAGAACTGACTGAAAGGCCAATATCTGAGGCATCTGTTCCAGTTTCTCAGAGGAAGCCAAAGTATTAATTCGTGATTGATTTTCGAGAGTCAATCGATAGGCTTGATTGCCAGCATTGATGGTGAATGAGTTGTATTTGAAAGGATCATACTCTGGTAAAACACCATTCCACCGAAGTTTTTCTAATCCTAGAACATGACCGAGCCGCTCCTGCCAAATTGCCAAGACAGCTAATTTTGTCACTGCGATTTGAGGTGAGATTAAAACCAGTTTTTTAACCGGTGGCAGTGTGGGGTCTTCAATCACAGAGAGCGCATAGTTCAATGCCAGTGCACCGCCGTTTGAATACCCGACAATATAGATGGGTTGATCACCTACCTGCTCATAAAGATGTTGTACGGCCAACTTGACTGCGGCAGCCATATCTTGCCAACGTACATCGAGAAGCCCCGAAGGACTGGTACCATGGCCTGGAATTCTCAGTCCAACAACATGAGCCCCTTCAGCATGAAGACGCTGCCCAAGAGTGTGTAAACTATAAGGTGAATCTGACATACCATGGAGTAACAATACCCCGACAGTTGCTTTGTCAGTAGAAAACTCAAAACTACGATTCCAATTACGTGGCCAGAGCGTAGGATCGGACAAGCTAGAGCTATGGAAACGGTTAATGATCATTTGATCTTCAGGTTCGACTTGATTGTAGACTTGTTCCTTGAGCTGTACGAATAAGCGATCTTCTAACGCCAAGTATTCGGTGAAGGTTGTTATCGGTGTTGACTCAGTGAATTCAGCGTCGAGTTCTGCTGTGTGCCAGACTTTAAGGTCTGACTGACTATTGAGATAAATAACGGCCACAGCAACTAAGGTGATAAATCCACCCATAAATACATTAAGCAGGATCTTGCCGATTTTTTTTGATATGCGATGCGTGAGTTTTATCATAGTAAACAGTAATATCCTTGCTCAGCTTATGGAGCTAAATTCAAAGTGGCAACGCGATAAATGTTCCACCATTTTTCTTGGTTAATTCACGCATTAATATACCAAATCTGTCTGTTGTCCCCGGAGAAATAAAACCGATACCGTGGATCTTGGCGAGCCTTTTTCCTGAATGTGTTAACAAATTTTGCTTGGTAATCTTGTCTATAACTGGGTCATACGACATACCGCTATAATCATCACCAAATACATAAACAGAGGTCGTAATATTGGGTTTTGCATATTTTCGTAAAGCGACTTGTAGGCCTTCGATAGGGCTACTATTAGACATCTCAGCCCAATGATCAAATAAATTGATTACGCTGGTTCTTCTGCCCGGCGTATCTGGCATCCATTTACCATCATATCCTGAGATCAGGGATGTCCCCATATCATTTAAAATCTGAAAACCTTTTACTTCGGGATGGATATTCAAAACATTGATTATTTCTGAAGATACGCGGTTCCATATTTGTTTCATGCTACCTGAGGTATCGATAATAAAAATAACGTAATCACTATCAACAGGAATACCACCAACTTCATCATCACGAGTTGAGCTGGTTTTCTTAGGCGTGGAGATTGAAGCTTGTTTTAATGTTGATTGAACTAATGACAGACCTTGAATATTAGATGTAAGCGTTATCTGTTCATCCTGCTGTTGCTGTATTTTTTTCTCGATTTGAATGGAGGCTGTTTCTAAACGTTTCTGTTCATTTGATGATGTAGTGGATTTTGATAATTGGCTTTTAATAGTTTGTTCAATCTCAGAAACCGTATTCTCAAGTGTAATAACTGCTTTTAATAAGGCTTCGACTTCACCTTTTCCTATAACGGACACATCATCATTTGTTTTTGAAATTAATACCAGCATGACTACGGCACCAAATCCACAGGAGATAACATCCAGAAAGGACAGGTTGAAAATATCGAATTCTCTTTTACGAAATTTCACGGCCAATTACCTGCAGGGCTGATCACTAAGCCCCCTGTTGTTGCTGTCCAATACCAATATTGATTTATCGCATCAGGATCACCCTCAAGTGGTAGTAATACGACATCAACTTGAACGTCGGGGCGAGCACTTTCTGTGATTGTTTGTTTAAATAGTTTAACTCTGCATTCACCTGAAATTAAGTTAGAGTTTCCCAACAGTGAACTACAGCTTGAAAATGGGTTGAGGCTTTTGTAGTTTGATTCACCCTTAGTGGGTAAGCCATCAGTGATGATATATAAATTTGATGGTGCAAATTTATTGGCTGTCAGAAGCCCGTGATGTAGATTCGTCGCACCCTCAGGGATTAATTTATTCAGATCAGATAATATAGCGGACAAGTTTTTAGAGTCACTGGCTTTCATCCAGCTTTTATTTCCTAAGGTCTTTGCTTTCTCACTAAATGCTATAACAATCAATTCACTGTTTGCAGGCAACCGAGCTAGCAACCACTCAACAACTCTTTTTGTACGGATCCATTTTTTTGCCTGTTGCTTTTCTTTATCTGAACTGTTTTTTGTTTTGATAATGTCGATCAACTTTTCATTAGTCATCGATGCACTACTATCGACTAAAAGGGCAATCTTTTTCCCTTCTACTTTAAGACCTAATAGGTAGTTTTCTTCATTTATTTGCTTGCTTTCTATTAAATCGGACTTCTTTACAACCTTGATATCTTTAATATCTGATTTTAGTGTTTCTATCTTTTTAGTCGTGCTGTCAGTATTACTTATTTCTTTAGCTAAAGTGGCTTGTTTTTCTGCTAGGGATTTCTTGGCTGCAGCTTCTTGACTGGTATTTTCGCTTAGTTCAGCTTCAATACTTTTTAATGTTTGCAGGCTGCTTTCTTTCCTTTCCTCAAGGGTCTGGATGTCATGTTTGAGATTATCAAGTTCAACAGATGAATCATTCACATTGTGCTTAACAAGCATAAATACGAGAATGATTGCACCAAGCCCACACGACATAATATCGAGAAAAGCGAGGTTAAAACCTTCAGATTTTTTACGCTGAATCAAACCGGGAGGGTTACCTTATTCGGCTAAGTAGATATTTTTCACAATACTCTTGGGTATCGAGAATCTGACTATCTTGTAGACGCTGTAATTGATGGAAAAGAAACATTAGAAAAATACTGATCAGTAAGGCAATGAGTGTGGAGTTAAATGCAACACCAAGGCTATTAGTCATTCCCGAAATATCTCCGGCAAGGGCTTGATCTGCTTGTGACAATGCTTGACCGATACCACGAACTGTTCCAATAAAGCCGATTGAAGGAATCGCCCATATTAAATAACGGATCATGGTGTTTTCTGAGTCCTGTCTTATGGCTAGAGCCTCAAGGTTACTTTCAATTGCATCAGATAAGTTTTGTACATTCTGTGTCGCAGCATACCGCCATAATGATGAACGCAGTGTTCGAACTAGTGGCGATGACAAACAATCTTTTGGTATTTGTTTGTCCAGTCTGTCGATAATGTTATCTACATTGATAGTGTCATCATCACTGTCTTTATTTTCAAGAAGATCAACAGAAAACAAGTATTTTGTTTTTAATATTTCTCGATAATTAGTCGTTATTAAAAAGCAGCCCCAGAGCATCAAAATGAAACAAATTTCTTGTTCATAATCTTTTAAAATAACCACTACATCTCGGGGTGATGATAGCCCTTGAGCTTGAGCCATTTCAATTAAGGCGCTAGCTTCAGGTCGTACATAGCCTATATAAATCAAGTGTACAAAAATGATAGAGATAATGAGGGCAATAAAACTTTTAATCATAGTAGTGAGGCTCTATATATCAATAGGGAAAGAAACAGGGGAGTTAAGGCTTATCGTATTTTTACCTGCGTAGGCATTGTGAATGAGTGCTGAGGTCAGCACGAGTAGAACAATGCATAGACTTATAATAATCCTTCTTTTAGTCATGCTCATACTTAATTTCCTCCATAAACATATCGTCCGATCCTGAAGCCGAGGTCATCACGCGAATTGACTAAACCTTCTCTAAAGGCAGGTCTGAGTTCAGTCACTGAACCAGAGCGCCAGTTGGCTCCTTTAACCACATGTGAACTGGCCACTGTTAGATCCAGTGGGTTTTGCAACACTTTACCTGATTCGGGAAGTACTATCGAGTAACTGTCATGAACCCACTCACTCACATTGCCACCTTGATCATAGAGACCAGACTTTTCCTGCATAAAACTTTTTATAGGCGCGATGTTTGGATAACCATCATTATATTTAGCTACAAAGGTTTTTACTTTTCCCTTGGCGGATTCATCAGCGATGTTAACCGCCTTCTTTGGAATAACATGTTCATTACCCCAGACAAATAATGTTTGAACTGATTTGCCAGATTTTCTCGCTAACCATTCCCATTCAGCTTCAGTTAATAAGCGATAGCCATCAGCTTTGGCATTAATTCCTTTGAGACGTGCATTGCGAATGTCGTAAACAGGTATTAATTCTTCTAGTTGACTGAGCCAATTACAAAACTTGGCTGCCTCTATCCATGACACGGAGGTAACAGGATTCTTAGCTGCACCTTGTTTGTTCTTGTCATATTGACGGTATTCCGCATTAGTAACTTCATGAACACCGGCATAAAAGGCCTTGCTAAGTCTAACGTCTTTTATAAACTCATTTGCTCTTTGACCTGGTTCGCTACGCTTTGCACCCATTGTAAAGGTATCATTGACTTTAAATAGTTTTAGCTCACCTCCGGCCTGATTGATGTAATGACGAGGAGCTTCTTTAAGCTTGGCATTTTTTTCAGTAACGAGAGCCACATTAATTTTTTTGGTATGACTTGAGCTCGGCGTCACTATCTTGGTGATAGAGCGGAATCCTTTTTTACTCAGGGTGATCTTCTGAGCAACAGCATTCAAGGATAATTGCAGTGGAGTTGTACCAACAAGTTTGCCATTCAATTCAACCTCAGCTTGTGGCGAGGCTACAATTTCGACATTACCCATTTCTTTTTTCAAATCAAAAGCTAACCGTAAGGTCTCATCAGCTGCAATAGTGAATGTTTTACTTGCGGTGAAATAACCGGGCTTAGAATACATTAAGGTATGTTTTAACCCCGCTTCAACGCGAATATCGGAGGTTTTGGTTTTGCTCAAGGTAATTTTGTCTAAAACTAGTTTTCCATCGTTAGGCTTTAAAGATATGCTGACAGCGGCTTTTTCTAATTCCAAGCTGTAATCTCGGCTGAGATTTGGTTTGGAATTACTTACTTCGATAGTATCGTTGATTGTTTCGTAACCATTGAGTGCGACTTTCATATTATGAAAACCGCCTTGCAGTGATAAGTTCAGTGGTGAAAGTCCCATATCAACACCATCAAGCAAAACTTGGGCACCATTGGGTGTCGTTTTTACGGCCAATACGCCATCAATGGCAGAGAGCTGAATAACTTTCTTAAAACGTTCATTTCTAGCTAATGATAATGTTGTAGATACATCCTTATAGTAAGGGTGAGTAACAGTTAGCTTATAATCACCAGCAGCTAATTCATATTCAAATGTATTTGAAATGGCGAGCACTTCATCATTAATCAACCAGCGGGTTTTATCGTCGTTAATATTTGTGCCTAGCTCTATTTTTGCTGGCAGGGGTGACAATGTGACAGATGTTACTTTGCCGAAATCATTGTCATTTACTACTTGTGTTACCGATTGGAAACCTTCTGCTGATACAGAAATAGCAGGGTGTTTTGATATTGAGTAGAGTGATTCACTAATGATGACTGCAAACCCTTGATGGAGACGAACAGATGATAATTCAGCTGCATCATCAGGGTGTATTTCGATACGAGTACCTCGTGAAACAAGGATAATCGTTAAAATGATAAGAGCACCAGCCATAAAGAATGCAAACACTGTCATATAGAGTAGACGCTGTTTCTTTTTTGCCGCAAGTAATTGTTGATTAAATAGGTTCGTCACAATAGATACTTAAGTTATAACTAGTTTGGTCATAAGGGATGAGCACATTCATTAATTTAGATTTATAACCTTTTCTTTTACCTTCAAAGGTATAGTGACCAGGTGTTAATTGAATTGTTTTTAACTGTGTTATGCCTACGATACCAACACCTCGCACTAGAATATTAGTCTGATTATCAGAGACAACTTTTACCGATATTTTCTTATTCATACTCTCAAGGATATGAGATAGCTCTGTTGTTCGCTTCTGAAGTGATGGGCTAGAATCAACGAATGCAGAGGCTTGGTTTACTTTGCCTTTTATTTTTGATGAAAGCTGTTGATTTGATAGGCGATAGGGATTGTTTATCTGTTGTTCAAATTCATTATTCAGGGCTATGATTGTTGTTGCCTTAGATAGCGATTCTTGAATGACTTTATCATCAGCTTGTTCACGCAATGCTAATTCTAATTGCTTCTTCGCAGTTACCCAATCATCAGCATTGATAGCAGTTTGTGCTTGACGTTGATATTTGGCAAGACGTTGTTTTTTCTCAAGGTTTTGTAATGCGATGACAGCATCTTGAACTTCTTGACGTTTAGGGTAAATATTTTTTGCAGCGAGGATTTTCTGTTTTGCTTTTCCAGCATCACCTTTCTTTATCGCTTGGTATGACTGAGTGATATAGGATTTAAAATTCTTATTGTTAATCGCAGTGATTAATATTTGTTTTCGTTCAACAATTCCTGCTCGTTCGGGGGCAAGTTTAATGAGCTCTTTTATAAGACCTAATTCTTTCTCAGGTTTATTTTCAATTTTAGCGGTGTTTATTTTTTCAAGTAGAGTCAAAATCTCAGGTAAAACCTCTATTTTTGTTGCTAATATCTCAGCCTCAACAGAAGTATTATCGAGCATCAATGCAGTGTCAATTTGAAATTTAGCATCATCATAGTTGTCTGCATCATAGGCACTTTGTGCTCTAGATAATGCTTGTTCAAGCTCACGCTGACTGTCTGAAATCATTGTCTGAGCTAGTTGCTGTAATTCTTCAACCGTACTGACTGCGCCAGCATAATCGGTGATGCTGAATTTTGATAGAGCCTCATCTTCTATGGTGGTAAGACGCTGAGAGAGAGCTGGATCCCACTTAATCAAATCAATTTTAGTAAGCTCAGGTTTGAGACTGTTTTCATAATCACTGATGATATCGATGTAGGCCTGTCGCAGTTGTTCATCAGCTACTACTGGGGATTCTTGTGATAGTGGCACACTATCTTGTTTCGTAGGAACAGGAATAGCAGAGGACACAGCTTCATCATCACTAACATAGCCGAAGGAAATAAATAAAATCACCATCGCACAGAGGAGTGAGGCGGAAATAAGTCCAACACCTATTTTGATATATTGTTTGTGTCGTTTTGCTTTGGCAGCTACGATCTCTTGTTCAAGTATCACAACCTATTACAGCTCCAAATTAGGGGTCGATTCCTGCTCATAGATACGTTTTAAGAACGCACGCCACTGTACAAACTGCTGTTGTATATTACCGGTTAGCTCAACGGTTTCATCCTCGAAAGAGATGACTTGTGCTTCTAACTCAAGATTTACCGATTCGCCTAATTCATTAATAGCAGATTGATGTATTTCCGCTTCTTTTATGGATTTATAACCACTGGATATTAACATTGCCCCACCAATACCACCTGCAATAGCCGCAGTATCAAGTGCTATATTGGAGTTGTTGCTATCTCCAGATGCACCGGCAGCAATCGCAAGTGCAATGAGTAATACGCCCCCGACGGCTTTATATATTCCTTCTTGTTTTGCTTCATGACGTAACTGCTTCTCAGTGAAGCTAGCTTCTTGCCACGCGAGGTAGCTTTCGTCCATGTTCTGTGAGAAGGAAACGTAGTTTTGTTGCAGGCTATCCACAAATAATTGTTCGCGAACCCGAATCGCCATTACACGTTCAAAAAGAGGATCATTATCACTAGGTTTGCTGACCAGCTTAATATATCGTCCTTTGGTATTCATATATTCCATAAATGCAGCGTCATTAAAGCTCGCACCAAATTGCAGATTGGCAATATATTTCAGATTATCTAGCTCTGAAGCACTACGTTTTTTTAAAGCGTCAATGATTTGAGCGGATGCTTCTTCAAAAACGGGGTCATAAGGATCTTCACCATTGTTTCTATTGTTCTGATAAAAAGATTCTTGCACCTCATGCTTGAATGACTTGTTCAGCCATTCTTTGTTGCTGATATCCATAACAGCTAGTTCGAACTTAACATTTTGACCATCAGACTCTTCGATTTTTCCAAGTACATATAAATCCCCTGATGCCGTTTCATCTGGAGTAACACGTACGGCACCAAATTCATGACTATCATCAAGTGCTTGTTTCAATTTATAAGCAAATCGATTAGCCTCAGCACGGCGTAGTTCAGGCCATATACCTTCATCCTCATAATTTTTGGTGTCTTCAGAGAGGCCGGGGTCAAAGACTGGAATAATGACATCTAGTTTTGGCGTTATAGAAACCGTTTCAGTCACTTTTTCTTCATACGATGAAGAAGACTTTGGGCCTACAGTTCTTTGACTGCCTGTTGTTACACAACCAACAAGGAAATGTGAAAAGATCAGTGCGTAAGCGATAAGCTTTTTGGATGTTTGGTATTTATTACTCATTGTTTTTAATTGGCAGTCCTTTGTATTTACGATACTCGTTCCACAGCTTCTCTTTTTTAATAGGATCTTTTTCTATTTCAGCTGCAAGTCGAATTTGAGCCGCTATTGCATCATCATTATTGGCCGGTGGAATATCTTCTGGTTCAACGCCATTTATGCTACCACCGCCTTTTATTTTAGCTGATTTGTTATTAATATTCTCAGTCACGCTTGAGCTTTCAGGGCTTTCAGAATAATCGGCAGGAGGTAATGTAGACTCCTTCTCTGTGCCCGTCATTAATGGACTTGCCGCAGAATCTAAACCTGCCTCACTTCCTGTACCAGATTCTTGGTTGCTTCCACCGGCAGATGACGATGAAGCTGCTGAGGATGAACTAGATTGATTTGATAAATTGCAAAATTCAAAACGATCTACAGATTCAAAAAAAGCTCTATTCATGGCTTCAAGTCTTTCACGATGAGTCCATTCTGGATTATCAATATAGTTGATTTCGACATTAGAGCAGTCAATACCTGCAGCTAAAGCCTCGTCAGCAGATACTTGTGGAGCAAGCCCTAGAAGCAAAAAGACCAATAAAGCTCCTGTTTTAGCTAAGTGAATGTGATTGAATCTGTCCATCTTATCAATTCTCGAATTAGTGTCTTTATGCTGGTAATTTTATATACAGATATATAATCTCACCCCATGAATCAGAGGGCAAATGATATGAAAAGGTTCCTGAATTATATGGGCTTTAGTTATGAAAGTATATGGATCTAAAATAGGGTGGTTTACATAGCTTATTTGTAGGTGAATATTGATTTCACTGTTTAATCCGTTATTTTTAAGTGAGTTTTCAAGAATAAGGCAAATACTATGGGTAAGTCGCCCTCTATCACTTAGGTTAATTAAGTAAGATTCATCAATGCTAGAGATGTTGAGGCTGAGTATTTTTTATATATTTTCTGGATCAAGTTAATCCAACTGCCTTTGTTTGAGTTAAGATTAAGGTTTGAAATCTGACATTACATTTAATAAGGTTTATATGGCTGATAATAATTTACTTTCAGAGCAGTGGCAGCAGCACTTGAACGACAGTTCTTTACTAGAATCTGCTCCTATTGTTTTGTTCGGTAGCGATTATGTGACTCAGTGGGGCAACCGACATGGTGAGCGTGCTGGGGAATTGTTGACTTCGGGTGATATCAATACGCTTTATGATGCTGATGGTTATCAACAACGCTTAAAAGTCGTGCTTGAAGCTGTGGCTGATGAAACGGCGCTGCAACAAAAACTTCGTCATTTTCGCCAACGCGAAATGGTACGAATCATTTGGCGAGATCTTGCTGGCTGGGCTGATTTAGCTGAAACAGTACGTGATTTATCTGCAATGGCAGATGCCTGTATTCAACAGTCCTTAGGAATCTTACACCAATGGCAATGTGAGGCTTTAGGCACACCCTATAATGCTGATGGTGAAGAGCAATATTTAGTTGTTTTAGGTATGGGTAAATTAGGGGCGGGCGAGCTTAATTTGTCATCTGACATCGATCTTATTTTCACCTATCCTGAAGAAGGTGAAACCCAAGGTGGACGCAAAAGCTTAAGTAATGGTGAGTTTTTTACGCGTTTAGGTCGAAAATTTATCCAATCATTAGATAATGTGACAGTTGATGGCTTTGTTTTCCGTGTTGATATGCGTTTGCGTCCCTTTGGCGATAGTGGGGCATTAGCAGCTAGTTTTGATGCGATGGAAGATTATTATCAAACTCAAGGCCGTGAGTGGGAGCGCTATGCAATGATTAAGGCGCGTGCTATTACGGGTTCTGAAACGGGTAAAAAAGGAATAATGGACCTTCTTCGCCCCTTTGTTTATCGTCGATATCTCGACTACGGAATGTTTGATGCCCTGCGTGAAATGAAAGGCATGATTGCTGGTCAATTACATCGTAAAGGTATGGAAGATAATATTAAGCTAGGTAGTGGCGGTATTCGGGAAATTGAGTTTATTGGCCAAGTTTTTCAGCTGATTCATGGTGGTAGAGATAAACCTTTACAACAACGGCCAATTTTGACCATTCTTGATTGTTTGGCGGAACGAAACAGTTTATCAGTGAATGCTGTTGAGGAGATGAAGTTGGCGTATGACTTTTTACGCCGGACAGAACATCGAATTCAAGCATGGGCTGATCAGCAAACTCATTTATTACCTAAAGAGGATGAGGCTAGAACACGTATTGCTAGTTTGATGGGCTTTGCTGATTGGGATAGCTTCGCTACTGTTTTGGCTGAACATCGTCAGCGAGTGCAAGGACATTTTGAGCAAACTTTAACAGCGCCTCAAGCAGATGCAGAAGCGGACAATAAAGTGTCATTATTAAATTCAGACGATGACGCTAAGATGCAATATCTGCAGGAGTTGGCTTATACCGATGCAGAGGCCTGCTTAGACAAAATTGAACATTTACTGACATCACATGCATGTAAAAATTTAGGCAATACAGAGCGCGAACGTTTAGAAAAGTTATTACCATTATTAGTGCAAGCCGCAGCCAATGTTAGTAATTCAGATATCTGTCTGACTCGCTTACTGTCATTATTAGAAGCGATTATGCGTCGTTCAGCCTATATGTCTTTATTGGTTGAAAACCCTATGGCTTTATCTCAATTAGTTAAGTTGTGCTCAGCAAGCCCTTGGATAAGCAATCAATTAACACGTCATCCAGTATTATTAGATGAACTCTTAGACCCACGTACTTTGTATGAAGTGCCAGCAAGGGCTGAGCAAGAAAAAGCATTAGAGGAGTCTCTTGCAAGCGTCGATAAAGCTGATTTAGAACAGCAAATGTATTTATTGCGAGAGTTCAAGCAAATAACGTCTCTCCATGTGGCAGCAGCAGATGTAACCGATGTATTGCCATTGATGCGAGTGGGTGACCAATTAACCGAGTTAGCCGAAATTCAGTTAGATAAAGTGATGCAGTTAGCATGGCGACATTTAGTCGCACGACATGGTCATCCTCCTTGTACTGATAATGATGATTTAAGCCAATGTGGTTTTACGATATTGGCTTATGGAAAATCTGGGGGGTTGGAACTCGGTTATGGCTCAGATTTAGATTTGGTTTTTCTATTTGATGATATTGAAAATCAAGGTGAAACAGATGGTGAACGACCAGTAGATGCCTTAATGTTTTATACCCGTTTAGCTCAGCGTATGATCCATTTACTGAATACGGTTACTGGTGGCGGGATATTATATGAAGTCGATATGCGACTTAGACCTAACGGTGCATCAGGTTTGTTGGTGACCGCAGTATCGGGATTTGAAGAGTATCAAAATACCGATGCGTGGACATGGGAGCATCAAGCCTTAGTTCGAGCACGATGTATCGCTGGAGATGAGAATTTAACCCAGAAAATAAATGATATTCGCCAACAGATTTTAGCGAAAAAACGCGATCACGATACGTTGATAACAGAAGTCAGTGAGATGCGTGCTAAAATGCGTGAGAATTTAGATAAGAGCTCTGATCAACTGTTTGATCTTAAGCAAGGTAAAGGCGGTATTACTGATATCGAATTTATGGTGCAATATGCGGTTTTAGCATGGTCGGAAGCATTGCCTGAATTATTGGTCTATACCGATAATATAAGGGTTTTAGACGCGCTAAGCGACACTGGAAAGCTGAGCGAAGAAGAAAGCGGTATGCTCGCAGAAGCGTATCGTTTTTATCGCGGCTTAGCGAATCATTGCGTATTACAAGAAATACCAGCAGTAGTAGCTATTGCAGATGTAGGAGAATATCCATCGCAAGTACAAGCAATTTGGCAGCGCTGGTTAAAATAAAGACATTATTAAATAATGAGTAAGGTTTTAAAATTTTGCTCAATGAATTAGAGATAAGTAGGTAATTATGGCAACACCAACAATGGAAGATAGAGATGGCGTTATCTGGCTTGATGGCAAAATGGTGCCATGGAGAGATGCGAAAGTACATGTTTTAACACATACCTTACATTATGGCTTAGGCGTGTTTGAAGGTGTCCGTGCCTACAAGACTGATGCTGGCCCAGCTATTTTCCGCTTACAAGAACATACTGATCGCCTATTTCGCTCTGCCAAAATCATGGGCATGGGCATGCCTTATGATAAAGACACATTAAATGATGCCCATAAAGCAGTTATTAGAGAAAATAATCTTGAATCTGCTTATATTCGTCCAATGTGTTTTTATGGAAGTGAAGGCATGGGTATTCGTGCTGATAACTTAAAAACACATGTGATGATTGCCGCTTGGGAATGGGGTTCATACCTAGGTGCTGAAAATATGGAAAAAGGGATTCGAATTCGAACCTCTTCTTTCACTCGTCATCATGTCAACATCACTATGTGTAAAGCCAAAGCAAATGGTAACTACATGAACTCGATTATGGCCTTACAAGAAGCTGTAGAGTGTGGTTACGATGAAGCATTATTATTAGATGCTAATGGTTTTGTTGCTGAAGGCAGTGGTGAAAACTTTTTTATGATACGTGATGGTGTTTTATATACGCCAACATTAACATCTGCTCTTGAAGGTATTACGCGTGCAACCGTAATGACATTAGCTGAAGATATTGGCTTGGAAGTGGTAGAAAAACAAATCACACGTGATGAAGTCTATGTTGCTGATGAAGCGTTCTTTACGGGAACAGCAGCTGAAGTTACACCGATTCGTGAGTTAGATAATCGTAGTATTGGTAATGGTGGCCGTGGTCCAATCACAGAGCAATTACAGTCAATGTATTTTGATCAGGTTTATGGACGTAGTGCGGTTTACCAAAACTGGAATGCACACGTTTAAAAACTTATCACAGAGACACAGAATTCACAGAGCAAAGTAGTGTGATGGTTTTGCTATTGAATTTAAAGTTATCTTGGTAATGAACTATTTATACCTCAGTGTCCTCTGTGTCTCTGTGGTGAATGAATAATAGAATAATATTTGAGGATGTAACACATGGCAGGTCATAGTAAATGGGCAAATATTCAGCATCGTAAAGGCGCACAGGATGCTAAACGTGGAAAATTATTTACCAAATTTATCCGTGAAATCAGTGTTGCAGCTAAAGAAGGTGGTAGTGATCCTGTTAATAATCCTCGCTTGCGAGCGGCGATTGATAAAGCCTTAAGCGGTAATATGACGCGTGATGTAATCGAGCGTGCAACTAAACGTGGTGCTGGTGAGTTGGAAGGTGTGAGTTACGCTGAGATTATCTATGAAGGTTATGGTCCAAGTGGTATTGCCATTATGTTGGACTGCCTAACAGATAATAAAAACCGTACCGTTGCTGAAGTTCGTAATGTATTCAGTAAACGTGGTGGTAATATGGGTACAGATGGTTCTGTGTCATATTTATTCAGCAAAAAAGGCATCATTACTTATGCTACTGGTACTGACGAAGATACTGTAATGGAAGCGGCATTAGAAGCAGGTGCAGAAGATATCATTACTAATGATGACGGCACTGTTGATGTGTTCACCACTCAAGCAGATTATGTGGCTGTAAAAGATGCTTTAGATGCAGCAGGTCTAGAAGCGATCTCTTCTGAAGTCACAATGCACCCTGAAACAACGGTTGCATTAGATATTAAAGATGCTGAGAAAGCCTTAGCGATGATTGATGCCTTTGAAGATTTAGATGATGTGCAAAATGTCTACACAAATGCTGACTTTTCAGATGAAGTGTTGGCTCAAATCGCCGGCGAATAAAAGGTATTTTTCTTTTTAATGACACGTATTTTAGGTATTGACCCCGGCTCGAGAAAAACGGGATTTGGCATCATCGAATTAGATGGCCAGAAAATACATCATGTTATTAATGGTCGTTTAATGGTTGGTGATGGAGATTTTCCTGACCGACTACGACAGATATTTGAAGGTTTAACGGATATTATTCAACGTTATAAACCAGATATGGTCGCTATTGAAAAAGTGTTTTTACATAAAAACCCTGATTCGGCTTTAAAGTTAGGCCAAGCACGAGGTGCTGCAATTTGTGCTGGTGTGAGTCAGGATTTACCAGTACATGAATATACGGCAACACAAATTAAAAAAGCCGTCGTAGGTAACGGGCATGCAAAAAAAGAGCAGGTTCAATATATGATGTCAGTAATTTTAGCGCTACCTGAAATGCCAGATGAAGATGCGGCTGATGCCTTAGCCTGTGCGATGACGCATGCCAATCATGCGCCTGTTGATGGCAAAATAAACACAAAATTACCGGCAGGTATGCGTACTTCACGTCGTGGTGGGAGATATGGGCGATGATTGGACGACTACGCGGCATAATCCTAGAAAAACAAGCGCCAGATATGGTGCTAGATGTTCAGGGCGTGGGCTATGAGGTCGCAGCACCCATGTCGACGTTTGTTAACCTGCCCGCCATCAATGAAGAAGTCTCTTTATTTACCCATTTAGTTGTTCGTGAAGATGCACAATTACTCTATGGTTTTGCTACAGTACGAGAACGTTTACTTTTTCGCAGTTTATTAAAGGTAAATGGTGTCGGTGCTAAGTTAGCACTTACCATCCTATCTGGTAGTGATGTTGATGACTTTTCACGGAGCGTGCAGGAAGGTGATGCAGTGAGTTTGACGCGCTTGCCAGGTGTGGGTAAAAAAACAGCAGAACGATTGATTATTGAAATGCGCGACAGATTAAAAGATATTAGTGGTGCCATGGGCTTGAAACCTGTTGTATCAGCAGCTGCTAAGCTGGCGGGGGCTAAAGATGAGGCCGCTGAAGCTTTAGTTTCTTTAGGTTATAAGCCTGCCGAAGCTGAGAAAATGATCCGAGGTTTAGACACGGACGGCTTGAATACTGAGCAAATTATTAAATTAGCACTGCAACGGAATTAGATGACTGAAAACATACACACTTAAGATTTAAGTGAAATACTTAGCTCTTTAGAACTTATTATTTTGAAACAAACAGAGACAAAACATGACAATTAAGCGAATCGGACACCGTTATAGTGATAGCAAATCAGGCGCAACCATTGATGTATGGTTTCCTCGTTCAAATAAAGAAATTGCACGTAGCTGTTTGGCTCAAAAAGTAGGCTTAATTAAAGGTGACTTTGTTGAAGTTGAAATCCAATCTGTTGATGATGCTCCAAAATCAGCGGAAGAAGCTTATTTAAGACTGCATTTATTATCAGAATGTGCGGTTAAACCAAATGAAATTAACCTTGACGGTGTATTTGGTTTATTAGCTAATGTTGCATGGACATCTGCTGGCCCTGTTTTACCTGCTGAGGTGGAGAATCTACGTGAGCTGATTGCTGCTGAAGATCATCAATTCAATGTAACGTGTGTCGATAAATTCCCACGCATGACAGATTATGTAATCCCAGAAGGCGTACGTATCGGTAATGCTGATCGTGTAAGACTAGGTGCTCATCTAGCATCAGGCACAACCGTAATGCATGAAGGTTTTTGCAACTTCAATGCTGGTACCTTGGGCCATTCAATGGTTGAAGGCCGAATTAGTGCAGGCGTGGTTATCGGTGATGGTTCTGATATTGGTGGTGGTGCTTCAATTATGGGTACATTGTCAGGCGGTGGTACAACAGTTATCTCAATGGGTAAGAAGAACCTATTGGGTGCAAATGCTGGACTAGGTATTTCACTGGGTGATAACTGTATTATTGAGTCGGGTTTATACATCACAGCGGGTACAAAAGTAAAAATGCCAGATGGTGAAATTGTCTCTGCTAGAAAACTATCAGGTCAATCAGGATTATTATTCAGAAGACACAGCCAAACAGGTGCGGTTGAAGCTATCATGACAGATGGTTCATTATGGGGCGGTTTGAATTCAGCGCTACATAGCAACGATTAATAAAAATATTTATCGTACAAAGTTTTAGAGAGGTTAAAGGCTTTTAATGGAAGAAGATCGCTTTATTTCTGGCATAGCTCAAATGAACGAAGAGCATCAAGAGCAGGGTATTCGTCCTGATACCTTGGATGACTATATTGGTCAGCCTGTAGTGCGTGAACAAATGGAGTTATTTGTCACCGCCGCCAGAAAGCGAAAAGAAGCTTTAGATCACACACTTATTTTTGGTCCTCCAGGTCTAGGGAAGACAACATTGGCTCATATTATTGCCAATGAAATGGGTGTTAATTTAAAACAGACTTCAGGGCCTGTTTTAGAGCGTCCCGGTGATTTAGCTGCTTTGCTGACTAATCTTGAGCCAAACGATGTGTTGTTTGTTGATGAGATCCACCGCCTTAGCCCTATTGTAGAAGAAGTTTTGTATCCTGCGATGGAAGATTATCAGCTGGATATTATGATTGGTGAAGGACCTGCTGCTAGATCGATCAAGCTTGATTTAGAACCTTTTACTCTTGTTGGAGCAACCACACGAGCGGGTTCGCTAACATCACCATTGCGTGATCGTTTTGGTATTGTGCAACGCCTAGAGTTTTATAGTACGGCTGATTTGAGCACCATTGTTCAGCGTAGTGCTAGAATTTTCGATGTCGGTTTAGATGAGAAGGGTGCTCATGAAATCGCCCGTCGGTCACGTGGTACACCTCGAATTGCCAACCGATTATTACGTCGTGTACGTGATTATGCCGAAGTGAAATTTGATGGCAAGATCACGGTAGAAATTGCACGACAAGCTTTAGACTTGTTAGATGTCGATGATAATGGCTTTGATATGTTGGATCGTAAATTATTGCTAGCTATCATCGAAAAGTTTGAAGGTGGTCCTGTCGGTGTTGATAACCTCGCCGCAGCAATTGGTGAAGAACGAGGCACGATTGAAGATGTATTAGAACCTTTCTTAATTCAAGAAGGCTTTATTATGCGAACACCTCGAGGCCGAGTGGCAACTAAACGTGCATGGCTACATTTAGGTCTATCGCCTGATTTAGCTGGTGGTATTAATGACTGATTTTGAATGGCCAATCCGCGTCTATTATGAAGATACAGACAGTGGTGGTGTTGTTTATCATTCTAACTATTTAAACTTCATGGAACGTGCTCGTACCGAGTGGTTGAGAAGTTTGGGTTTTGAGCAAGATGAGTTAATTACTGACCACCAGTGCATCTTTGCTGTACATTCAATGCAGTTGAGTTTTAAACGGCCTGCAAAATTTAATGATTCCTTGATAGTTCGCTCACATTTACTTAAAGCCGTAGGTGCTAGAATGGAGTTTGAACAAAAAATTTACCGTGATAATGAACTGTTGTGTGAAGCTGCGGTCAAAATCGCGTGTTTAGATGCAAATCGGTTTCGACCTAAGTCGTTGCCCCCATTTATTTTGACGGAGATTACAAAGTGAGCGCTGATCTTTCTTTGCTAAGCCTTATTGCTGATGCCAGTTTATTAGTGAAGCTAGTGATGTTGGTGTTATTAGCCATTTCACTGTATTCATGGAAACTGATTTTCAGTAAACGTAGTGAATTGGCTCAAGCCAAACAAGATGCTGATGCATTTGAAGACAAATTTTGGTCGGGCAATGAACTTAACCGTTTATATGAAGATATTTCATCTCGCCCTCATTCAAGTAGTGGCATGGAAGGCATTTTTGAAGTCGGCTTTAAAGAATTTGTCCGTTTAAAAAAATCTGGTCCAGATACAGGGCTAGTGTTGGACGGTGCTCAGCGGGTAATGCGTATTTCTTTAGCACGAGAAATTGATAAATTAGAAATGTCTTTGTCCTTTCTTGCTACAGCAGGTTCAACTAGCCCGTATATAGGTTTGTTTGGAACCGTGTGGGGCATCATGAACTCCTTTATCGCCTTAGGTGATGTGCAACAAGCGACATTAGCAATGGTTGCTCCCGGTATTGCAGAAGCATTGATTGCCACGGCAATGGGCCTATTTGCTGCGATTCCTGCAGTTGTTGCCTATAACCGCTATTCACATGAAGTAGAGCGCCTCATTAATCGTTACGATACTTTCTTAGAAGAGTTTTCTTCTATTTTACAACGTCAACATAGCTAAACTGAGTTACGTTCATGGCTGCTTATAAACAACGACAACGTAGTAAACCAATGGCTGAGATCAATGTAGTACCTTATATTGATGTGATGTTGGTACTGTTAATCATTTTTATGATTACAGCGCCAATGCTAACTCAAGGCGTTATGGTTGACTTACCTCAAGCTGCTGCAAATGCTGTTGAACCCACGGAAGATAATAGCGAACCTCTAATAGTTTCAGTTGATGCAGAAGGTTATTTTTATGTTGCCATTGGTGATAAGCAGGAAGAGCCTATCGATGCAAAACAATTGATGGTTAAAGTTGCAGCCGTATTACGACGAAGCCCTAATACACCTGTGATGGTGAAAGGTGATAGTGCCGTTAATTATGGTCAAGTGGTGACGGTAATGGCTTTGTTGCAAAAAGCGGGTGCGCCAAGTGTTGGTCTAATTACTAAGCAACCTGAAACGGCTGTTGAGAAATAGCATAATGAAAGATCTTATTTCAGGAAGCTACTCAATACTATTGCATATTGTTTTATTGGGGCTATTTGTTGTGGGCATGGAATCACAATCAACGCCCCACTTTATTGCCAAGCCAAAAGTAGATATTGTGCAAGCCACAGTGATGGACGAATCTCAAGTATTAGAAGAGATGGTTCGTTTACAAGAATTTGAAGATAAAAAATTACAAAAAGAAAAAGATCGACAAGCAAAAGTAGATGAAAAACTAGAAGAAACACAGCAAGAATTAGCTCGAAAGGAACGCGAGTTTCTCGATCAACAACAGCGAGCAAAGCTTGAACAGAAGCAACGTGATTTAAAAGCTAAACAAGAGCAGGAAGAAATCAAAAAGCTTGAACAAACACGCAAGCTAGAAGATGAAAAACGTATTAAGGCAGAAGCCGATCGTAAGGTGGCTGAAGAGTTAAAACAAAAAGCGGATGAAAAACGTAGAGAAGCCGAAGACAAGCAACGTTTGGCAGAAGCAGATCGTAAAGCAGAAGAGCAGCGACAACGTGACGCCGAAGAAAAAGCACGTCAAGCTGAGGCTGATGAGAAAAAACGCCTTGCTAAATTAGAAGCAGACCGTAAAAAAGCAGCAGTACTTAAAAAGAAAAAAGAAGCACAAGCTCGCGAGGATGAAGCAAAAAGGCAAATGCAAGAAGGTCTAGAAGCAGAATTTGCCAAAGAAGAACAAGAGCGAGAGACGACACGTATTAACGGTATTGTAAATTTAATCGTATTTCAAATTTCTCAAAAAGTTAAACGTAACTGGATCCGCCCAGGATCAGCTGCAAGTGGCTTGCAAGCAACGCTGCATGTGAAATTAATGCCGGGTGGTGATGTAAAACAAGTAACGGTTATTAAAAGCAGCGGTAATGCCGTTTTTGATCGTTCAGCCGAAACAGCCGTTTATAAAGCGGCACCCTTACCGCAGCCTAAAGATCCAAAAGCAGCAGCAGAGTTGCGTGATTTTCAATTTGTATTTAAACCTGAGTAAAAGGTGAAATAATGACTAAACGATGGTTAGCCTCACTATGGCTATTAGCAATAATTTTACCGTGGCAAGCACAGGCCTTGATTATTGAAATTACAGGCGGAACAGAGGCAGCACTACCTATTGCAATTGTTCCTTTTGGTGGTGAAGGATTTTCGGCACCAGAAGATATCTCAGCCGTTATTCAAAATGATTTATCACGAAGCGGTCGTTTTGCCCCATTGCCAGCAGCGGACTTAATTTCGCAGCCTCATGAAAAATCTGAGATCAACTTTAAAGATTGGCGTTTATTACGATCAGAAGGTTTGTTGGTTGGTAAAGTAAGTAGCCTCGATGGTGAAACATATCAAGTTCAATTCCAATTATTTGATGTTTATAAAGGCCAGCAATTAGTTGGCAAGCGTTATCAAGTGCCTGCATCGGGTTTGCGTCGTTTAGCCCACCAAATTTCTGATCAAGTTTATCAAGCATTAACGGGTGAAATAGGTGTGTTCTCTACACGGTTGGCATTTGTTTCCGTGATCAATAATGCGGATGGCAGCAAACGCTATACCTTACAAGTATCAGATTCTGATGGTGCTAATCCACGAACTGTTTTGCAATCAAAACAACCTATTTTGTCACCAAACTGGGCATCAGATGGTGAACGTTTAGCTTATGTATCATTTGAAAATGGTAAAGCAGAAGTCTTTGTGCAAGAAATGCGTAGTGGACGCCGAAATTCAGTGGCAGCATTTAAAGGTTTAAATAGTGCTCCGGCATGGTCGCCTGATGGAAAACGACTGGCACTGACTTTGTCTAAGGCAGGTAATCCAGAAATATATATCTTAGAACTGGCATCAGGTAAATTATCTCGTGTCACGCATAACTCTCAGGCAATTGATACTGAGGCAGTATGGATGCCTAATAGTCGAGAGTTACTGTTTACCTCTGATCGAGGCGGTCGTCCGCAAATATATAAAGTTTCTGTAGATGGCGGTCGAGCAAAGCGAGTGACCTTTGAAGGTCGATATAATGCCTCGCCAGATATTTCAGTAGATGGTCGTACCTTAGCTATGGTGCATGGCCTGAATGGCAAGTTTTATATTGCAGTACAAGATTTAGAGACAGGAGCGGTGCAAGTATTAACTGAAAGTGGACGTGATGAATCACCTAGCTTTGCTCCAAATGGACGCGTGATCCTGTATGCTACCGAGAAAAAAGGTCATGGCGAATTAGCTGCCGTATCTGTTGATGGTCGAATTCATCAGCGCTTAGGCGAATCAGGTCGTGATGTACGCGAACCAGCATGGTCACCAATAAGAAAATAATAAGACCTTTTAAGGAGTGTTTGAAATGAAATTATTAAAACTAACAGCAGTGCTCTTAACGCTAACATGGTTATCTGGCTGTTCAACATTAGGTGGAACTAAAGATTCTGATGCCAGTGCTGGAAGTGATGTCGTTGTCGAAGATCGTAATGCAGATACAAATGGTATTGATGGTGATAATGCTTCTGGTAGCAATATTGATGATGGCGCTGAAACACAAGTCATTGTTGGTGACGATCAATACCTTGGTGGGGATGTATTAGATGACCCAAATAGTCCACTATCAAACCGTGTTGTTTATTTTGAATATGATAGTAGTTCGGTTCGAGAAGAAGATTTAACAACATTAGAAGCTCATGCTGCTTATTTAGGTGAAAATCTAAATGTAACGATTCGCCTAGTCGGTCATACCGATGAGCGGGGTTCAAGAGAATATAACCTTGCTTTGGGTGAGCGTCGAGCATTGGCTATTCGCCAAATATTGATGTTGCAAGGTGCAAGCATTAAGCAATTTCAAGTAACAAGTTTTGGTGAAGAGCGAGCTGATGTTGAAGGCCATGATGAATCAGCATGGAACCAAAACCGTCGTGTTGAATTGAATTACGTAGGACGTTAGGA
>ENA-OSET01001486-OSET01001486.1-sediment-metagenome-genome-assembly--contig:-NODE-1486-length-24283-cov-38.466289_pt1 | contig 24283 bp, 21 predicted proteins | sample MGYA00237882_ERZ534229 | MGnify/ENA primary metagenome ERZ534229 (study PRJEB26408, sample SAMN06266212) | sediment metagenome | isolation source: Hudson Canyon methane seep mesocosm | place... | reverse complement strand
TGGCTCTACATGGCCGAAATAGTCCACGCTTACGAACGAAAATTACCGATTGAAGAAAATGTCTATTGTGATTTTTATATCCCTACCGGCAAAGTTTATATCGAATTTTGGGGCTATGATAATGACGAAAAATACTTAGCCAGAAAGCAGAAAAAACAGGCTATTTATCAGAAATACAACTTCAACTTGATTGAGTTGACTGATGAAGAGGTATTGAATTTAGATGATATTTTACCGAGATTGTTGTTGAAGTTTGGGGTGCAGGCTTATTGAATAGGTTGTTGTTATTTTGTTAAGGCCAATAGGTCTGTAGTTTTATGTTAAAAACCGATTTCCCAAACTAGTTTTAAGTTAAAAAAGGAACATATTTAAAATATGAAAATTAAATTCATCGATATTCAAAACTTCAGAAAATTAAAGTGTAGTCGAATTAATTTTTCAGATAAGGAAACATTGTTTGTTGGAGCAAATAATAGTGGAAAAACTTCTGCTATGGATGCTCTGAGGGTTTTTCTTTTGCAAAAAGGAAAAAAGCAAACAAATGAAGATGAGCAAATGGGCGTTAAAAAATTTGATACAACAGACTTTACTCTTTCAAATTGGAATCAAATTAACAGCTTTGGTGAGTCTTGGTCAACGGATAATCCACTTGGGGAGTTATTTTCTGAATGGCAACTTTTATGCCCTTCAATTGATGTTTGGTTAAATGTGGATAAAAATGAAGTTCATAAGGTTCGTCACCTAATTCCGACCCTAAAATGGAATGGGGGGACGCTTGGTGTCCGTTTAATTTATCAGCCTACAGAAATTAAAGAAATACAGACGTCGTATCTGGCTAATCATATAGCGGCAAATGATTTATTACAAAATTCAACGTTGGATATAGAAGGTGACAAGCAGCAACTATTATCCCTTTGGCCTAAAACACTACGAGATTATTTAGATCGTAAGCTCAGTAGTCATTTTGAAATGAAAGCCTATATTTTAGATCCTGGTAAAATATCAGAAACTGAGGTGTCTCCTCAAGAAATTACCGATGATTATCAACCTCTTAATTCATATCCATTTCATGGCTTATTTAAAGTAGATATGATTGAAGCTCAGAGAGGTTTTTCAGATCCAAATTCATCACACGGGAATTCAAATAAAAGTGATAGTAAACTTTCAACGCAACTAAACACCTATTATTCAAGACATTTAAACCCTACTGAACTTCCTGATGAAGGTGATATAACTGCTTTGCGGGCGATTGATACGGCAAAGGCATCTTTTGATGAAAGATTAAATGACTCATTTAAGGATGCACTTGGTGAAATCAAAGGTTTAGGGTATCCAGGGTTTAATGACCCTGATATTAAACTTTCTAGTAAAATCAATCCGGTGGAAAGTTTAGACCATGAGGCTGCAATTTTATTTGAGATTCAAAAGCAAGATGACAAGATAGGTGGGAGTACTTTTTATTTACCTGAGAAATATAATGGCCTTGGTTATAAAAATTTAATTTACATGATTTTCAAATTAATCAGTTTCCGTGATCAATGGATGCGTAAAGGTAAAGCTAGTAAGCGTAGGCTTGAAGAAGGTGTTGCTATTGAACCTTTACATCTTGTGTTGATAGAAGAACCAGAAGCGCATCTCCATGCGCAAGTTCAACAGGTATTTATTCGCAAAGCGTATGAAGTATTACGAAAAGGGATCGATGATAGTTTTTCAACGCAAATGGTTGTAAGTAGCCATTCAAGTTATCTAGCACATGAAATCAGTTTTGAAAAGTTACGTTATTTTAAACGTAAGCCTGCTGAATGTTTTAATTCTGTACCAAGAGCAGATGTTATTGATCTTTCCAAAATTTTTGGAGACCCAAATAAGCGAAAACCAGCTGAAAAGCAAACGGCAGAATTTGTTGCTAGATACTTAAAAACAACACATTGTGATTTGTTTTTTGCTAATGGAATTATTTTGGTTGAGGGTGCAGCTGAAAGGATGTTGTTGCCACATTTTATTAATAGCCATTTTGATGGAATTAAAGGGTTAAACCGTAGTTATATCTCCATTCTTGAAGTTGGAGGAGCACATGCTCATAGATTAAGACCATTAATTGATGCTTTGGGGTTGCCTACACTTGTTATTACGGATATGGATGCGGTAGATGGAAATAAAAAAAAGCAACCCGTACGTGAGAAGAATTACCATTCGGGAAGTGATACATTAAAAGATTGGTTTGAATTCAAAGGTAAAACATTGGATGAACTTTTGGACTTACCATTCGATGAGAAAGTTATGGGTAATGTCCGAGCTGCATACCAATATGGAATTCAAGTTGAATTTTTAGATGATACAAGCAAACAAGAGGCTATTCCCTATACCTTCGAAGATGCGATTGCTTTAACTAATATTGAATTGATTAAAGGTTTGTCTAAGCCAACAGGAATGTTAGCGAAAATGAAAGAAGCTATTACCTTAGACTCTCTAGATAAATGCTGTACTGGGTTATACGAAGCTTTAGAAAAAGATAAAGCCAAAATGGCACTGGATCTGTTATTTTACGTAGAACCAAAAGAACTTAAAGTTCCAAAGTACATATATGAAGGTTTGGAGTGGCTCCAGGATGAATTAGTTACTGTTAGTAGTGATTTTTTACCTAAAGATGTTGCCACGTCAGGGGTAGAAAATGATGTTGAGTAAAGTAGACGGTGGATTAACAGAGGATATAGATAAAGAGATTTATAGTTATTTGAACCTTAACAACCCTAAAAGTTTTTTACTATATGCAGGGGCGGGATCAGGTAAAACCCGAACATTGGTGAATGTGCTTCAAGAACTTAGAAGCAATGATCTTCAGCGATTGATTAAGTCAGGGCAGCGTGTTGCAATTATTACATACACGAATGCAGCTTGTAATGAAATTAAACATCGTCTTCAGTTCGACCCTATTTTTAGTGTTTCGACGATCCATAGTTTTGCATGGGGTTTGATTGAGTCATTTACAGAGGATATTAGAGAATGGCTAGCAGTTAAATTAAGTGCCGATATTGATGATTTAGAAACTAAATTATCTAAAGCAAGAGATCCGAACGGAAAAACAGCATTAAAAAATGCAGAGAGTCGAGATAAAAAGAAACGCCGATTAGCTGAGCTAAAATTAGTTACACAATTTGTGTATAGTCCAGATGGTAATAAACTAGGTAAAGGAGCTCTTAACCACGCTGAAGTAATATCTATTGTTTCAAATTTTGTCTCCACTCAGCCTTTAATGCAGAAAATTGTTGTTAATAGTTTTCCTATTTTATTAATTGATGAAAGCCAAGATACAAATAAAGATCTTTTGGATGCATTCATCAATACTCAGCAGAATAATAAAACTCAGTTTTGCCTCGGTTTATTTGGGGATATGATGCAGCGTATCTATGGAGGGGGGAAACCAGACCTTGATAGAACGCTACCTGACGATTGGAAAGTCCCTGAGAAAAATATTAATCACCGTTGTCCTAAGCGCGTTGTCACGTTAATTAATGAAATCAGAAAAAATGTTGATCAGCACGAGCAAAAACCTAGATTAGATGCTCTTAATGGAGCGGTTAAGTTATTTATTATTAATTCAAATGTTACTGATAAATCTAGTATTGAACAGGATATTAGAGATCAAATGCATACATGTACTGATGATGAAATGTGGTTGTCTTCTGATGGAGTCAAATGCTTAACTCTAGAGCATGCAATGGCAGCAAAAAGAGGGGGGTTTGTAGACTTCTTTTTACCTCTTCAAGGCGATGAAAAATTAAAAGATTCTGTATTAAACGGTAATAGTAGTGAGATAAAATTTATTACAAATCAAGTGTTACCTTTGATTCATGCAGTTAAGGCAAATGATGACTTTGAAATTGCAAATGTCATAAAGAAATATTCACCAGTACTTGCGCTTGATAATACGGAATTTATTAAGAATCCAATTGATCAAATTCGTTTGGCAGATCGTCACGTTGATGAACTAAGGAAATTACTTGATGAACAAGTAAGTGTTAGTTTTATTAATATATTAAAATTGATACATACAAAAAATCTATTGAATTTGCCTGATAAATTTATTCCTCATTTACTCGAAATTGATGAAACGAAAGGTGAGCATGAAGAAGATGCAGAATTAGAAAGTGAGGAGTCTAGGTCATGGGGTAAGGCTCTTAATGCAAATTTAGAGCATGTTGAACTATATGCTAAATATATTGCAGATGAACTGGGTTTTGGAACGCATCAGGGAGTGAAGGGCTTAGAATTTGATAGAGTGATGGTTGTTCTAGATGATGAAGAAGCAAATGGTTTTTTATTTAGTTATGAAAAACTTTTTGGAGCAAAGGTTCTGACGAAAAAAGATCTAGAAAATGAGGCAGAAGGTCAAGATTCTAGCCGAGTACGTACTCGCCGCTTATTTTATGTAACATGCAGTCGTGCAAAAACAAGCTTAGCTGTAGTTGCATATACAAAAGAGCCTATGGCTGTAAAGCAACATGCATTAGAATCTGGTTGGTTTGACGAAAATGAAGTAGTTCTTATTGAATGTGATTTGCGTGAGAATTTTTCTCTCACACAACCTGCCGCTCAATAACATCAACAAAACAACCACCAGAAAATCCATTAGGATAAAGTGTTGATGGGTTTTGTTTTTTGCTCATTAAGCTTTCATCTATATTAATAGTTTTACTCGAAAATAAACCATCAGGATCATTCAGTAAATGACTATCATCACGAAGGGCAATTAGTATCTCTTCAATTGATACCTTTAAAAATCCAGAAAATAATTCGTGATCATGTTCTATAGAGGTATCAACAATCCAGCTGTTTACTGAGGTTATTTCGTTTTTATTAGGGTTAAGTGCAAGTGCTAATTCAGCATCCGACACAAGCGCTGTTTCTACCGCTTTTACCTTGCGGCGCAATTGTAATCCTGCTTTACGCAAGGTATTAGTTTTATGTAGCCAAGCGTCTTGAGTAGATTTTCGTAAGAACGTTGATTTAACTTCTAGTACTAATAAATGGCCATCCTTAATACATATTAGATCAACTTCCCCAGGATCTTCGAATTCAGCCTTTGGTGGTTGATAGTTTAGGCAGACAAGAAACCCTCTTTCTTCAAAACATTTGGCTAACCGATGCTCAATTTGCTCTGTTTCTTTACGCGCGCCAGCTCGACGAGAGCCAAGTCTTCGAAGATTATTAATAGCTGCGGTACTATTGTTCTGTAATGCAGCCATCCAAGGCAATTGAAAAAGGTAGCGTCCCATTTTTAATATAGGTAATTCGAAAAGTTCTGGTTTCTGTGTGGGTTCATTATTTCTTAATCGAGATGATAATGCCTTTAGGTCGTTAGTCCAAAAATCAAGAATAGCTTCAGTTGCTAAAGGGTGACCTTGTGGAAAATTTTCGCTAACTGTCCATGGTTGGATAGTTTTAATTTTAGTTTGCCTATCAGACCAAGTGATGGGGAATCGGTTTTGTAGCCCTTGAGTTAGTCCCTCCATTGCAAGACGACTTAATGCTTGTCGAGAGTTTCCCGTTTCAGTTAAATAGTTTTGGTATGGAAGGATGTAATCCATATTATAAAATGCACTCATTAGATCTAATGATAATAATGCTTGAAATAAATCTACCTGTAGTCCTGTTTTAACTAAGATGGATTTATCTAAGCCATAGACTTCGGTGAGTTGTAGATAGGTAGTCGTCGCTTTCATATAGGCATAGAAATTCATTTCATTATTTCCAAGTCGTTCAATAAGAAATGTGTCTATCTCAGTTGATGAAAAAGACTCAAGAGCGCGGTAATACCAATAATTATGCAGGCGAGAGAGTTTTTCACCATTACGATGCCAAGCATTTTCTTCATTAGGTAGTAGCTGGACAATAATTAATTCTGACCCAGAAAACTCAAAGCGGATACTGTCGTCGTAGCAGAATGCATTAACAGATTGAGAAAGAAAGCTATTGAGTTCAATCTGTGCATCAATTAATAAAACTAGGGCTTGATAAATATCATCCCTTGGCTTTGGTAGCTCAGGTGAAGGAAATAAAAAGGGCGATAAGTGATCGCGTAGTGAATTACCAATAGTCTCTTCGGAAATATGAAATGTGTCTTCAGTAGTCGTAAGCTTCCATATTAAAGTATCGTTAATGGCATCCCAAGTTGCCTGCATTTCATTATTATCAGTATTTTTATCTTGCGAAAATTCTTTGGGTACTAGGTATTCAAAGGCATATAAACTGGCATAGGTTAATAACTCAAGTGGGGATAGTTCGATAAGTGGGGCTCTGTAAATCTCAACCTTAGCAACGCGTTCGCGATTAGCCTGATCAAAGAAATGGCAGACTCTAATGAATTCACTGAATTCTTTAGTTTCGATGTCGGCTATTTTTTCAATTTCTTTCCAGCGCTCGGACTGTTGGCGTTGAATGAGCTTTGAATATCTAACTGCACGGCGAACAGTTTCAGGTGCAATTTTAGCTATATGATGCACTAAATCAAAACAGGCTATTTTATCTTGCTCCATGTAGCGAGCTAGGGCAAGAGTGAAGGGTTCTGATTCATAAAGTTCAGAGGATGAGGTGGTTAAAAAGCGGCATGACCAGAAATATGAATTTCGGTCAGCGGCTTTAACCTTTTTACGCGCTGGTTTTCCAGCCAGATACATTTCAGTAATGCTAATTGCAGCATCAGATATTGATAGGCCTAGAGTGATGGACTGTTCAAACTTCAGTTCGTAAATATTTTTATTTTTTTCCAAAATAGCTGTAATGCAAGATAGTGGAGTTGGTGTCGCATCAGTATAGAGCATGTTTTGATGAAGGCGGAAAATTGCAGGTGTTATTTTTTGGATAATGAGACTGCTAGAGTCAAAAATAAGGATGATAAATTATTAATTAAAACTCTATTTGTATCAATTTAGTAGCAATATGTTCGGTAATAGAAAAGCATGATAAAGTTGAGATAGTGTAAAGGTACTTTTATATTTTTTGATGAGGATCTAAATCTTGGAACCTAGAATAAAGAACAAAATTGAGAAAATATCTAACCAGCTTTATAAGAGTAAAATAAAAGCAAAGGGTGGAGCAAAAAAGGCAGCGATTTTTCTTAATAAGAATCATGAAGAAATATCTGACCATTCAGATAGTGTAGCGAAAGCAACTAAAGTTGTAGCGGGTGTTGCAGTTGTAGGTGCAGAATTTACAGTTTCTGCAGGGGCATATCTTTATTCCAAGATGAGAAAAAAGAAAGAAAAAGGGAATGATCTTGAGTAGCAATACAGCCTTCAAAAAGCATTAATAGAAACTCCACTTGATTCCCTCTTTAATAATGCTGTACACTTTTCAAAAAATAGTTAATTTTATTAAGTGATGATGCAAGATAATAAACCAATACGCGGTGGAATAAGAGCAGGAGCAGGGCGTAAAAAAGGCTCTTCCGTTTATGGTGAAACCACCAAAGCGATTCGTGTACCTGAAAGCATGATTCCTGAAGTAAGGCTAATGCTAAGTCAGCGTAAACTGCAAACAACAGATCTAGCTGAAGTCTATAAGCCTGATCAACAAGCACCTTCTATTAGTATTCCTTTATTTTCCAGTAAAGTTTCAGCAGGTTTCCCATCTCCTGCCGATGATTATATTGAGAAAACTTTAGACCTTAATGATCTACTGATTCAACAACCAGATGCTACTTTTTTTGTTAGAGCCGAAGGGGAGTCTATGTTGGGTGCAGGAATACACCCTAATGATATTTTAGTGGTAGATCGCTCCCTAAAAGCCACAGTAGGAAGGGTGGTTATTTGTGCTCTCAATGGTGAATTGACAGTGAAGCGCTTAAAAAGCATTGGTGATGAAGTAATACTCGGTGCTGAAAATCCAGACTATGCAGATATTATCGTTAAAGAAGGAACCGATATGTTGATATGGGGTGTCGTAACTAATGTCATCCACTCACTGTAGTGCAGCAGCCTTTAATCGCACTGGTTGATTGCAATAATTTCTATGTCAGTTGTGAGCGTGTTTTTCGCCCTGATTTAATCGACAAGCCCGTTGCAGTACTGAGTAATAACGATGGCTGTATTGTTGCTCGTAGCCAAGAAGTAAAGGACTTAGGCATAAAAATGGCAACGCCCGTTTATAAAGTACAGCAGCTAATCAATCGCCATAAAATACATTTGTTCTCATCAAACTACACGCTGTATGCGGATATGTCGCAGCGTGTCATGCAATGCCTAGAAGCCTTTTCACCGCAAGTCGAAGTGTATTCAATTGATGAATCCTTTCTTGATTTAACCGGCATCTGCGAAAACAACAGTCATAGTTATGGTCTAGCAATTAGAAACAAAGTCCTCCAATCCACCGGCATTACTGTTTGTGTTGGTATGGCACAAACTAAAACTTTAGCTAAGCTAGCTAATCACGCCGCTAAGAAATGGCATAAAACAGGCGGTGTATTAGATTTATCAAACCCCATACGCAGAAACAAATTACTCAAAATAACCCCAGTGGATGAAATATGGGGCATCGGTCGTCAAACAGCCCAGCGTTTGCGTGTGATGAATATTCATACCGCTTATGATTTAGCGATGCAATCACCCGAAAGCATCCAAAGGCAATTTAATGTTGTGATTGCTAGAACCGTGATGGAGCTTAACGGAAGCTCTTGTTTAGCGTTAGAGGATATTCAAGTCGATAAGCAACAAATTGTCTGCTCACGTAGCTTTAAAAGGCGGTTAACCGATTACCAAGAGCTATCAGAAGCACTCGCTAGTTTTACTCGCACCGCAACAGAAAAACTGCGCAAACAAAATTCAGTGACTTCATTAATTACGGTTTCTATAAGAACCAATCCACACAACCCCGACGAGCCGCAGTATCAACGCTCAATCAGCAGCACACTTGCTCATGCAACCAACGATACAAGGCAAGTAACCCGTATAGCCAAACGTCTGCTCAGAGAAATCTATAAATCCGGTTACCGCTATCAAAAATGTGGCGTACAGCTAGGGCATATCCATACCAAAGTAACACCGAATCAAAGTGACTTATTCAATTTAACGCCAGAAGATAATAGTGAACGATTGATGCAAGTAATCGATAAGATCAACCTGCAGTTTCCCAAGGCGATAAAACTCAGTGCTGAAGGTCTAACCAATACATGGCAAACACCAGTGGAATACCTATCGCAGCATTACACGACAGATTGGGATGAGTTGGTGGTGGTAAAGTGCCATTGAAAAGGCTTCTTCAGCTTAATAATAACTATTAGGGGCGTACATTTCTATGGATAACCCTAAATAATCTTTATTAATCAATGAGAAGAAACAGTCATAACCCTGTTATTTTCCATTGTGTTATTTGAGGATAACTAAGCGTGAATCCTAGTTATACCAGCAGTTACGCACATTTCCTGTGGATAAGGTTGTGTGTATTTTTTGCGTAACTAGCTAAGCCTACTGTATTCAAAGGCTACAGTTTAAATCGTATAATATTTATACAGTTATGAGGCGGTGTGAGTGAGTTTTATCTAGGAGTCTGTCGGACTTATAAGAGACTGAATAAAAAGATAATTTTATTTTCAATAAATAGAATCTAACACTAAAAAGTGGCATAAAAGCCAAGCCTAACTGCTGTCATAAGTTATTTTATTGTAAGTCTTTGTTTTTATCTTGATACAAGTCCGACAGACTCCTAGGGTGATTAGCTCGCATTTTTATTGATTCTGATAATGATCCGTAAAATCATCTTAACCATATCTTTGAGTGATAAGATTAATCTGTATCAAGAGCAAAAATAGAGGGTGAAACATTAGGTTATGAGTCAATGCGATCACGCATAGAAATCGTCATTGACTCAGTAAAGTCAGGGGCTATGAAAAGATAGCAGGCAGTTGTTGGTACATTTAAATGTGTGGTTACCGCGATGTATTCTATCCAGAGAATTAATTTGATTGAATTTTCATTAGTGAAAACGGTTTTAGTGTCATTTCAATATCCTAGCTGTTTTTCAAGGTCTGAAATGGATTCTTTTATTTCATCCAAATAAGATTTCCAACTGGCAATTTCTTCACTATTTATACCGGTAGTCTCAAGACCATTTAATGCCTCAGCAAGCTTGCTAGCTTTACCCATTGCAGATTTATGTTCTTTTTTTATCGCCGCCGCTTTTTTTTCAGCAGAAGGTTCAATATACTCAACTGATTCAGCTGATGCCTTAACCGCAGCTTTAATGATATGAGTGGTAATTGGCGAATCTTCAGTTTTAGCTTCTATAGCAGCAGTATCTAAAACAGCTAAGCGTTCACCTTTAGGTGCTTTTGCTAAAGCAATTAATTTCGGCGTGCTCATTTCTGCAAGTTCAGTAGGAGTTACAGCATAGTGGCTAGGAATAACGGATAAATGATCAGTGTTTTTTTCAGTCGCTTCAAAGCTGATTTCTTCTTCATCCTCTATTGCAACGCTGGTGTGCTCTGGAATATCGGTTCTACCAAAAGACTCAGCATTAGGAGTGGAATGCACATTAGCTGATATTTCCATTAATAACTCATTTTGAACTTCACCTGCTAGCGCCAACTCATTAAGCCTAGATTTTTGTAAATTTAAAGTGCTTGTACCCCACGCATGATATGAAGTGAATCCCAGTGCCTTATATGCTTTTGTATCTCTCATTTTATAACAGGCTTGAGTCGCTTTATTCTGTCCTGCCTGTAACTCACGTAGTCCATCTTTAACTTGTTGCTCTAACTCTTTAGCGCGTTCGATGGTCGGTGCTTGGTTAATTACTTCATTGTTCATTCGTGAACCTAATTGTAATGGTGTAAAAAAGTGGTGGAGATGTATGGTTACATGGTAACTAGAGGTTTATGCTTATTTTTTTTATTATATAATTTATTACTTTAATTTTTTTGATATAAAAGAAGAAAAAGCATGTAACTATGTAACAGCAGTGTCAGGCAGTTAGTTAGACTGTTTTACCGGTTACATTACTAAATAGTGTAATGTAACCGGTAAGAAAGTTTATCTTTTAATTAGTTATAGTATGATGCATCTCTGTGTTGTTTTCTTACCATCTACAGTGATTTTATTTACTTTCAATTCACCAATGCATGCACAAATATCATTTTTCTTATATCCAAGAACTTTCAAGGAATCTGAGTCACAATACTCTTTAATATAGTCTTCAATGAGCTTAATTGGGCGTTGTATGATGATTTGTTTTTTATCACATAAAAATACATTCTTAATCAGGGTTGCTTCAAATCCAATATTGTTAATTTTAATGGGGTGCTTAAGTGATTGATTAATATAGTTATTAATATGAATTAGTATTTCAGAAGCAATAGTTTCAATTCCCTCCGTTAATTGGTGATTTGAAATAAGTAAGCTATTTTTTTGATGGAAATTATTGACTACACCTTCGCATTCTTTAATTGCTGTACTTTTACCCATTTCTATATATTTTGTGAAGTTTTCTGCTAGGTATTTTGCAACGTACTCTGTGCATACTTTATGATAAATGCCAGACCCGTAGTGTTTAAATAAATCCCTATTAGTGATGTCACCTGTGTATTTAAGGCGAGAAAATCTGTTTGCAAATTGTGATTCAACACCAGAACTTGTTAGAAGTTGGTTGTTATTTTCCGCTGAAAAAAACATTTTAGTGTAAAGTTCGGCGCTAAAAGAAAGGTCATGCTTTGGAGAGACAGGTACTCTCGACTCAAGTTGTTTAACCTCTTTTTTTATATCTGTAAATTCATCTATGACTAAGATGATTGCATTGATAAAATCATGTGAAGACTTTCCAACAGGACCTCCGCTGAACATTTTTTTTAATTCGTCTTGTGAAACCTCAACGATTAAATTAAGTTCTCTAAAAATACTTATAAAGAACCCCTTACCCCAGTTGCTAGAGCAGTGCATCCATAGATAGGCAAATTTTCTATCAGGGACAATTCTTGCAGCAACAATTAAGCTAAGTACTTCATCGAGGTCGGGAAAATGTGCTTGGTAATCTGCGATGATTTTTAATTTATCAGAATTTGAGATAGCATCAGCTACATAAGAAGGTAAACTAAATTTATATAGAATCTCCACGTAATCTTTATGAATGTTGACCGTTGATTTCTTTGCAAAAACATCAACTCCCATTTTAATGACAGTTCGTTGATTATTAAGTTGCACTTGCCCGAGTAATTCATCGGTAGGAAGATCAAGTAGCTTATTTTTTTGTTTATTTTTTTCAGCATCTGTAGCCTCATTAAATATACGTTGTATCGATTTTTCAACAAAAGAGTAGTAAGACTTATGTACAATTCCACCAGAATACAAGCGGTATATTTGCTGCTTCATATCAGCTGAACTAAAGGTTAAATGGTTATCATCTGTTACATAGATGTACTTATGTTTGCTTGGAATATAAAAAGTTCTGCTAATAAAGTCTGCTACTCGTTCATTATTTATTAAGTTCAGTTCTGTTATATCTCTGTTTACCGAGTGACTTATTTTATTCGTTATAGCAATAGTAAGAGGGTGCAAGGGCTCAGGCTTAAGGTGAAATAAATGTCCGCCATGGGCATGTGAAAATATTACTGGCTTTCCTGTCTCAGTGTTTGCATAATATTGGCCAATCGCACGTCCACCGTTATAGTCGTGTTCTATGGGGTCTGCTAATGTGCAATTATTGTATTTTTCTGGATCATTTAGAACCTCTTGGACGCTAACGCATTCCTTATTCATATCGAATTTTAGGAGCCAATTGCCATATAATATATTGTTAAAAATAGCAGCAGTAATTTCAGCATCTGAAATCTTTTTTTGAGAATTTTTAGTAGTTACAGCTTTTTTTATACGGATACGATATTCTTGGTTCACTTTTTTTGATTCTTCATCTCTATCTTGTTTAGCTTTATTAACGAGCTGTTGGTATTGCAGTTCTTCATCATCACTTAAGTCATGAAGTTCAGTTGTATCTAAAAGATGTCCGTCAATTAGCGTGGGCGCAGTTTTTTTCTGCACAAGGCCATCATGCATTGTAGCTTGTGCCTCAAAAATGATTCTTTCAGGACTTCCAACTGATACATCAATAAGTGATCTAATATGTTTATTTCCGGCCTTATCGATCATTATGTGGCCTTGCCCTGTTAGCCAAAGTTTTTTAGATAATACTTTCAAGTAGCGTGGGATATCTGTTCCTGACAGCACTGCAAGATAAATATGCACACCTTTTAGTCCATTTATAATATTCCCTTTAGAATCATATATATAAGAACTAGATGATAGGTTAAGTATTTTTATGCAATTTTTTAGGTTTTTATCAGCAATACTCAATAACAATAGAATTGCTTCTATTGTTATTTCATTTTCATCAATATCCAATAAAATAAATGATGGTTTTGGTCTAAGTTTGATATTTTCTTTAGTCCGAGCTATTTTTTTAGTACGATTTTCTTTGGGAGCCTCAAATTTACTGGTTGTTAAAAGTAAATGTTCTCCAACATTAAGTGGTAAATTTTCATCCGCTTTTATCACTGGTTGGCCTAAAATAAGTGCCTGATTTTTTGCAATCCCATTTTCTTTCCCTGCAAGGAATTGACTTAACTCTACGGGGCTAAGTTCAGTGTTGGTAATAGTGCCGTTATACACTTGTGCGACTGAGCTCTTTTGCAATTTATTTTCAATTAATGAGAATTCTTTATTAACATTTTTTGGGGTGTTGTTATAGTCACCATTAGTAGCCGTAAGAATACTAATTCCGATTCTGGTATTTGCAGTAACTGATAGGTTTTTTGTGGCTGTCAATAATTCCTCTGTATTGTAAATGTTAGATATTTTTGGAACGCTCAATAACCTACCTTTTTCTGCTAGGTGTGTGATATTTTCTGGTTGTGTGATTTCTAGTGCAACATTTTTTAGTTTCATGTGAACTCCGTTGCCCAAGTCTTATCAAAGTATTGTTAAACTATCTTTTATTTAGTAAAGTGATAGCTGAACAAGTTTAAACGGCTTTTGTAAAGGGCCATTTTGATAAAACTTAGGTCTTGTTTATGTTTAATTTAAAAAAGTAATTTTTAGAATTTATCTTCGAGGACAGTTCTAAAAAATACCTATGATTTATGAAAGAGTTAGTTGATAAAGTGGCTAACTCTTTTTTTATGCCTTTTAAGTTCCTCCTCTTGGGAAGATGCAAAAGTAGTATCACCTGCATCATTGATATAGTTATGAGAACTTAGCTCGCCATGCTTACCTGTTGTATGTGCCATAATTCTTCTTTAGAAGTTGTAGAATGATTTAAATTTGTTTTCATTTTGGAATTTAAGAGTTGTTAAGTAGTTGCAATAATCACGTTTTATTTCAGTTATAAACCAAGCTCGAGAACCTCGATATAGTTTAAATTGTGTGGATTTTGGGGCTCCGAAATATGAAGCGGCAACTTTGGTTCCATTTTTGAAGTGAAATTCAGCTCCACTTAAATTTGTCATGCCAATTCTCATTGTTTTTGCTCGAGTATCGATATCATTAATTATGTTTATGATGTCGGAATAATCAATTAACCTAACTGAACACCCTTTTTGAACAGTCGTTAAAAGGTTGGTTATTTTTTCTGAATTTTCGATATTTACTTTCACTTTAATCTCTCTGTGATGGTTTTGTTGCTTGTTATAAGTAAGGTGGTACAAATGACCTTTTTAAGACAAAGGTATGTCAGCCTAACTAACTAGCTATAGATCCAAATAAAATTAAGCAGCCAAACTGTTTTTGTGATGAGTATGACTTTGGATATAAGCTAGCAAATCGACCGTTTTATATCTGATGTGTCGATTAATACGAATAAATGGGATTTGTGCCGCTCCCGTTGAGCGCCATTTGACTAATGTACTTGCTGGAATATGTAATATTCTTCCTGCCGTTGCGGTATCAACAAGTACATCATCTTGTAGAGTTGGTTGTGAGCGATTTTCTTGCACTTGCAGTGCATTTTGAATAATCTCGATGATTGTTGATTGATCTTTGGCTGTGATAGACATGTGATACACCTTCTGTTTACTTGCTAATGAAGGATTATTATCAGCATATTTTTTTTTCGAGTCGAGGCACGCTTTTTGTGAAAAAAGTATACCGGCATGCTTTTTAGTAAGAAACCATGCCTATTTTTGCTACTCTATAAGCTGGAATTATTTGTCGTTCAACCATGAATGTAGTCTAATAGATTGATATAGTTGGGCTTAATTCCAAAATATAAAAGAATCTCTTATTCATAGAATGGCTATTATTAGCGGCTCTACTTTTTAATATAGAGTGATTCCCCGTTAAAAAATTAACTAGGCGTTGATAATAATGCTTTATATAAGAATTAATCCAAAAGTAGTTGCCCCTTGAAGTACTGAAGTTAAATAACTTTAAGCAACAGGTGAAGAAAAAAATTAAAGATATTTAAATTATTAGGAATAAAAAAGAGCTAATGGCTAAAGATTTTTAGTAAGTGATAAGCACGATACAATCAGACTCATCTAGGTGTGTTGAATATATTTAGTAATGCCGATGGATTATATAAACTAATTGACAAGTAACTCTGAATTTAGGATAGTTGTCCCGTGTCCTGATTTATAGGACGATAGATGGGATTTAAAAGTGAAAAGCCAGGATATTGGGTTATTATTAAAACTAGAATGTTTACATAAACAAGAAAAAGGTAATCTTCCTGTTGTGTGTAGTAGTTTCATTGATTGGGACGATGATATTGCTAGTGATGGTGGGTCAAACGATTTTTATCAGGTAATGAACTCAGGGGATTATATTGTTAATCAATATAGTGCACGATCGCTTGCAGCCTCAACTGGCATTAGTAAATCACAAGTTAATTTGGCTTTAAGGCGGTGCTTCGATGTGGGGTTGGCTAAGCGTGATCGTCACTCGGCTTTACCTCGAGTTAATACAAAAGCACTTTTTGAGCTCATAATTTATGGTCTGAAATATGTTTTTCCTGCAAAGTTAGGAGCGGTAACACGAGGTATTACTACATCATTAGCTGCACCAGTATTAGAAGGTAAACTAATTAGTACGGGAGATTTACTGCCGGTATGGCCTGATTCACTAGGTAGGACTAAAGGGCAAACAGTAGAACCTTTATTTAAATCTGTTACTCATGCTGTTCGTCGAGATGTTGAGCTATACGCGTTATTAGCATTAGTTGATGCAATTCGAATTGGCCAGCCAAGAGAGAGAAATTTAGCGATTAATTTATTAGCAGAACGATTAGGGGTATTAAGGTGAATAATGCTAGTGCTCATCAAGAAATGCTTGTTAATGTTGCGGTAGCGCTAGGTGAAAATCTTTGTAAAAAAATGGTGTTTGTTGGTGGCTGTACTACAAGCTTGCTATTGACGGATGCATTTACTAAAGAGCAAGTTCGTCATACTGATGATGTTGACCTGATTATTCACGTAATAGGCATTCCCCCTTATTACAAATTACAGGAAGAACTAAGATCACGTAATTTTAAAGAAAATTTTGATGTTGATGACCCAATTTGTGCCATGAAGCTGGGAGAGTTACGGGTAGATTTTATGCCAGATGATGAAAGTATTTTAGGATTCAGTAATAAATGGTACAAGGAAGCTTATAACAAAGCTGAAACATATCAATTAACAAAAGAAATAACCATTAAATTAGTCACTCCAGTTTTCTTTATTGCTACAAAATTAGAAGCTTATCTTGGAAGAGGGAGTAATGATCCGCTTGAAAGTCGTGATATAGAGGATGTACTTAACTTGTTCAGCGGCAGAAAAGAGTTGGTAGCTGAAATTAAACAAGCACCTGAAAAATTAAAAACCTTTATATCTATTCAAATGGAAGTATTGCTGAGTAATATGGATTTTGAGTATGCGGTTCAAAGTACTGCATTAGGTGACAAGGCTAGGGAAGATCTCATTTTTAAACGACTAGAATCTGTTGTAGGACTGGCAAAATAATGTTTTGGCAATGGAATAGCCAGAAAGGGCGTGAGCGGCAATCTAATAGTGATGCTGTTGCCGTCATTAATGGAAGAACCTTTTTCTTTGCTATGCTGGTAGATGCGGCTGAAAAAAGTAATAAAAGTAATCAGTTTGCTCGTTATTTAACAGAAAGGGTTGCTAGTTCAGTTTTGGAATTGAAAACGACCCCATCAAGTGCTGACTTACTAAATATAATGCGAAATACGCAAAAACAATTGAGATACCATTTTCTTCAGGAAACTGCGAGTTATATTGTGCTAGTTTACGATAAAAATGCTGAGAAAGGTTTGGTGCTGAGCTGTGGAGACTGTCGTTTAGCGCTTCTTTCTAGTGATATTAAATGGTTAACAAAAACCGATACATTATTAACCGCGTTTGATGAATCGCAGGGCCATGTTAAAAAAGAATTAATGACTCGCCATACTTTAACGAGCTCTCTTAATGCTAAGCGATTCGCTTCGCCTAAAGTTATCACTATAGGTGCTCTCAATGGAAAACAGTGGATTCTCTGTTCTGATGGGTATTGGGCTGAGCATATTGATGAAAAAATATCATGGGAAAAACTTAAAGATGATGCGAGTTGCTTAACAATAGCAACAGAAGGGTTGCTAAGTGAACAAAGTATCAGTGATTGTGAAAATTGTTTTAGCTATAACCTAAATAATTATAGGTGAAGTTAATAACAAAGATGCTCAACAAGAGAATTACTTTAAAGATCAGGAGGCCATTGAAAAATTCTAGTCTAAATTTTATATTTAGAGAAACTAGGGTTAGGCAGTCCTGGCTTAAAGTGCGAGCTGTATTTATAATCTTTCTGAAGTGATAAAAATGTTGTGGATGAAGTTTTAATGTTAGCTTTTATGGTCTTAGACGGGTACTAAATACGGATGAATATTTTTAAAAAAAGGGCGTTAGAACAGTTGGTTTTAGGTATATAAAAACATTACTAAGGGTACTTTTTTGAAATTTCGATGTTTATTGTCGGTTGAATTATTTTATGATAGTTTTGCTTCATGTGAAAGTAGATAGCCTATAAGCGGTGTTTTTCAAGATAGTTTTCGTCTAAATGATTAAAGCAAGATAACGACCTGTCAGTCCTAGTTACCTAAATTTTTAATTAAGATACAGACTGATCTCATCATGCCCGATAAAAAATCGGGAATGATGAGAAGAGAAATTCTTGCACTCGTAGGTAGCTTGGCTTTAAATCATAAAGAAGGTACGATTTTTTAGTTAATGCAAAATTTTTGAAGGCTTATTGGTAATTTTTCCCATCGCTCTTTCATTGAATTTAGTTTAAACTGGGGGATGCCATGAATGTTTTTGAAATTCTCAGTGCACTCTATTATCTGAACTTTTGCATTATAAAATTTGGCTATTTTGAAATAGGTATCTATTTCGTGTAAAGCTGTAAATGTATTGCTTACAGCAATGTCTTTGCCTTGTTGCAAATGAAATCTTACTATTGATTGGCACCAAATGTGTGCATCTTTAATTTTTTTATTATCATAAATATACTTTCCATTAATCATGAAAAACATATCAGCCTCTACATGATTAGAGTGATGTGAGCTTGCTTGAGTTGACTTTCCGGATCCTGGAAGTCCACGATATAAAGTTATTGTGGTCATTTATACTCCTTTAAAAGTGAAGTTAAAATTATCTATAGGTAAAGAAGGTATTGTATTTTTAGAAATTTTTTGTAGTGCATAAGTTGAAATACTTTAATTAAGTAGTCAAGCTAGTTTTGTGATGAGAGTGGCTTTCGATATAAGCAAGCAAATCGATTGTTCTATACCTGATGTGACGATTAATACGAATAAAGGGTATTTGTACCTCCCCTGAAGAGCGCCATCTGACTAATGTTTTTGCTGGAATACTTAATATTTTACCTGCTAAATCTGTATCAACTAAGACATCATTGTGTAGGTTTGATAGTGAATTAGTTGCTTGCAGTGCGTTTTGAATAATCTGGAAAATTGTTGATTTATCTTGGGGGCTGATAGACATGTAAGGTACCTTCTATTTACTAACTAATGAAGGTTACCTATTATCATCATATTTTTTTTTGAGTCGAGGCACGCTTTTTGTGAAAAAAGTATACCGGCATGCTTTTTAGTAAGAAACCATGCCTATTTTTGATTATCGTTAATAATTTAGAGCTATTTGATTGTTTCTATATATTGGGCAACAATTAGTTTAATTCCCTTAATAATCTTAGGAGGGTTTATAGCGGAGGAATATTAGAGCTATCAAAGTCTGCATGTAGATAAATGTAGTCAGCTATGGTTTGTGTGGCAGTCCTTAATGTTTCCGCTTCAGTATTAAGATAGCCACCTGTCACATCATTATCTGTTACATGGTTTGCTAACTTTTGTAGTAGTGAGAAAGGGATCATGCATGCTTCACCTATAGTTAAAAATGTACGTTTCAAATCATGGCTTGAAAATGTAATGTTTGATTGGTTACAAACTTGAATGATTTGTTTTCTGGGGATGCCAATTACGCCATCTTTGCTTTTTCCAGGAAAAACAAATTTACTATTTCCTGTTAAGTGATGTAATTTTTTTAAATAGGGTTGTAGTTGCGAAGGGGGATAAACGGTAAAGTCTGAATGGTTTTTCGTATTTTTAGCAATGAAAGAATTGTTTTTAGAGTCAATATTTTTCCACTCTAAGTAGCGGATATCTTTGTCTCTTAATCCTGTGTGAATTAAAAGTAGTAAATAGACTTTTGCTTTTTCATTTTCTAAATTTAAAACGGAGGTGTACCATGATTTTAGGTCGCCACTTTGAATATGACGTTTTTTTCGTTTAGGTTTTGACCATAATTTACCGTTAGTTATGATATCAACGGGATTCGTTTCAATTGCTTCAAGTGTTTTATGTGCGTAAGACATTAACAGCCTTAATACTCTCATTTTATTATCTTTGCCGCCTGTAAAACTATTGAATTTTGTTTTAACCATGTCACGGTTTATTTCATTGATAGGTTTATCTAGCCAGCCTGAAAAACCTTGATTTAGCTTTTTTGTATAATCAGTAATTGTTGCTTTTCTAAGGTTTGGTTTGTCTTTGAGGTAGGTTTCAAGGAGTTCTTGTAAAGTAATTGCTTTGTAGCGTTTTTTTTGTTTTTCTTCATTCAAATTAATTCCGCGTGCAATGCTTGAAATTGATTCGGTAGCCTGTATTCGTGCTTCGTTGACCGTCATATCAGGGTACTTCCCTAAAGTTACGCGCTGTAGCTTTCCGCTTGTAAGGCGTTTAGTTATGCTGAATGACTTGTTTCCGGTAGAGCTAACGCGGCAGGCAAGTTTGTTAATGTCCGTATCATAATAATCTTTTCTACCTTTTTCGGGTAGAGGTAGCTCTTCAATTCGTTTTTGAGTGAACTTGAATTTTTCCGGCATGATTAATGTCCCTTTACTAAATTAGTGTAGCGATAATTGTTATGGTCTATTTAAAGTTGAAATCATATAGGAAATGGCTGGAAATATACAGGGTAACATCGGGGTAACAAAATAAAGTCACTTAGTGCAATCTAGCGAAAGCTCGTGAGATGTTGGTTTGTGTTTATTTTAAATAAAAAACAATAGCTTGTATTTTTTAGTATTAAATTTAGAGGGTTACACTTTATAGGTCGGGTAACTGTTAATCACTAGGTCGGCGGTTCGAGCCCGTCCGGGGGAGCCATATATAAGAAAGCCTCATTCATTAATTTGGATGAGGCTTTTTTTATGTCTGGAGGAAAGTGTTGACACACCAGTAGAGCCATAGATTAGTTAGCATAAATTGATATACCTTAAATTCAATGAACATATATGAAATCTGCATTGAAAGGTAGCTGCGAGAATATTACATATAACCCTCTAGAGGAAATGATGAGAATTATAGCAATTATTATTTTTTATATATTCATAACAGGTTGTTCAGTTCCAAAATATAACTATATGCCTCGAATGATTGAAATTAGTGAACCTGCGATAAACTCTATTAACACAGTTTATCTTGGTGATAACATGCTAAGGCAGGGGAGACTTACTGAGCATGATGCGATATATGTTAGTAGAAAAATTGACCCAAGCTGGGCTTACACAATTTTTCCAGGTTATTACCTTAAGGAAGGAGAGGATAAAGAATCGGGCTTTTATTACCCAAGTGGAGGTAATGAAGGTGGGAGGATTAGGAAGTCAGCATTAGCTGATCCGTGGAAGAGTGTACAAGCTTATAAAGATGCTAACAAAATATGTATCATCACGGCGTTTAATGTGTCAGGGTGTATTGAGAGTTATGACTTTGAATTTACTCAAAAACCGATTCAGTCTAAGAATACATTTCAGCAAACGTTAATTTACAGTGGTATAGTTGGTGATAAAATAAACATTGGATATAGAGAGTTTTCGGGTAGCATTGCAAGGCCAGCTTTCAATAATGAAGTAGAGTATGATTTGACAAAATCAAAAATTATTGGATATAAGGGTTCTCAATTAGAAATAATTGATGCTACAAATGAGTTTATAAAATATCGTGTAATAAAAAACTTTAATAAAGCTATATATTGAAAATTTTTATAATATTGCGGTAGGGGTGCCTGACCTTTACCGGCCGGACTTTTTTATGCCTTCCGTAAAACCCCCATCTTATAAGAAAAGGTTCGCCATGAGCCTTTCTTATAGGAGATTCAGATGCAGTACGCCAAAGCAGTCCAAGTAGTAATCCAGCAACACTTCCAATCTGATGCGGAACAGAAAGCTTACTTACTGGAAACGGGAGCAAATAATATTAGTTATTAACTGGATGTTATCTGAATTAGCAGTAACTATAAATTATAGGAAACACTATATGAAAAAAAATACTTCTTTTTTGATGATATGCAAATACTCAATACTTATATTAATTATGAGTAGTTTTATTGGTTGTTCTTCAAGGGGAGGGGTGATGCCATCAGGTGAGCCTATAATCAATATTGATCTTGAGTTAAAAGAGGGGAAGATTAGATTGACTTGTGGTTTTCCTTGCTCATATCGTGCAGGAAGTATACGACAGAAAAAGAAAGCACTTTATAAAAATGGATTATGGTATGACCTTGTTACAAGTGTTTTTAAGGTAGGTTACGATAAGGACCGGGAATACTATTATCTTGCTCGATCAGCAGAAGAATTAGGTTATTTTGATGCATCAAAAATATATTATAAATTAGCGTTATCAGCTACTAATAAATGTGGCGGGATGGTTATTAATGTATGTGATGGGTTTGTTTTTCCAAGAGATATTAATGCTGGTTTAGAACGCCTAGTTTTGCTAAGAAAAGAAGAAAAGGCTAAAGCGGCAGCGGAAACTTCTTTAGAAAATATTACAAAAGAGCAGAAAAGAGTTCCTGATATACAATTAACTAAAGTGGTTACTCAACCAATTACTACTAATAAAGACACAGAGGCTCCTCGAATTAAATTTTTGTCACCTACATTTAAGCGAGGAATAAAACGAATTAGAGTATCTTCCATAAAAAAAATATTGATTAGTGGTTTAATTTTAGATGAGTCAAAAGTTAAGAAAGCTACTATTAATGGAAAAGCACTAGTTATAGATGAGGATGGGCTTTTTTCACTGGACTATAGCTTAAGTAAAGGGATAAATTCTATTTTAGTTTCAGCAGTTGATGTTTATGGAAATGAATCTAAAGAAAATATCAACATTAGCTTTTTAGGAATTAAGTCATTAAAAGAGCAATTAAATTGGTATAAGAATCAGACAGCTTTACTGGTAGGTATTGATAGTTATAAAAATCAAAATATCCCCAGACTAGAAAATGCTGTGAATGATGCGGAGGCTTTAGCTGATATTTTTAATGGAATGGGCATTAAAGTAACTACACTCTATAATGAAAAAGCAACAAAACGCAATATTCTTAAAGAATTACAAAGAATAGAAAGGTCTGGTGGTAAGCAAGATTCATTTATCTTTTATTTTGCAGGGCATGGACAAGGCTTAACCATGCAAAATTATAAGAAAAAGGGCTATATTATTCCTTATGATGCTGCTATAGACTTATCATCAACATCTGTAATTGATTATAGTGAAGAAACAATTGCATTAGATTCACTACGCAATATTAGTCAAAATTTAAAATCACGCCATATTGCTTTACTATTGGATAGTTGTTTTTCTGGGTTGGTAATGAAGAGGAGTATAAGTCCTCAGATTCATTACAATAAAGATTACTATCAAGATATTCTATCAAGAAAATCAATTAATATTTTAACTGCAGGAGCAGATCAGCCTGTTAGTGATGGAAGTGAGCATTCACCCTTTACGACGGCTATTATTCAAGGACTAGCTAAAAAAGGACTAGATATTAATAACTCAGATGGCCTTGTAACCTTTGGGGAGCTGTCTATGTATGTTAAGAGCAAAGTTGAGAAAGCGACAGCTCGCCGTCAAAGGCCTCAGTTTGATAATCTAAGCGAAGAAGATGGCGATTATATTTTTCATTTTCCTAGGTAAGAAGAATAAATAAGGTAAGGGAGTATATTAGGCTTTCTCATTCCCACGCCAAAACACCCACCTTATATGAAAAGGTTCACCCTGAGCCTTTCATATAGGAGATTCAAATGCAGTACCCCAAAGCAGTCCAAGCAGCAATCCAGCAACACCTCCAAGAACCCTTCCAATCTGAGATCGAACAAAAAGCCTATTGGCTGGAAACGGGAACAAAGCTAATTCATAGTGCACCACCCAAAGACTTAACCCCAGAGTATAGCGAACCACTCCCCGAAGGCTATAGCATCTCATTAGTCATTACATCAGATGCAGGCGAAGGCACTTACTATGTCACAAAGCCACTCACTTTAGGGGGAGGCTGTAATGACTGAATCAATCAGTATTACCACTGAATGCCCATCTGTAAGTCAAAAATCTACACTGACTTACCAGCTATCTAAATCAGGGAAACTAAGGATTCATGACAATACTGGGGCAGGACTATTTAGTAATGAATGGGTGTCACTTAAGTCATTAGAGGAAATCTTAAGTAAATCCAGTGGTTTTACATCAACAGAGGTCAAGCCCTTTCTAAAAGGAAGATCCATCAATACGTCAGGTTTTATACTGGCTGCACTATTACACTTGGCTTATATCAAACGAAAAGATCGTAAGTACGTTTGGGTGAGTAAACCTAAATCTGCACCAACTAAGAAAATTAGTAAGCCGTAGTTGTAATCACTGGGTCACCTTCAGCGATCCAGCATAAAGCCTTGAACCTAAAGGCGTCAAACTGACCCATCAA
>ENA-OSET01001484-OSET01001484.1-sediment-metagenome-genome-assembly--contig:-NODE-1484-length-24293-cov-3.057607_pt1 | contig 24293 bp, 22 predicted proteins | sample MGYA00237882_ERZ534229 | MGnify/ENA primary metagenome ERZ534229 (study PRJEB26408, sample SAMN06266212) | sediment metagenome | isolation source: Hudson Canyon methane seep mesocosm | place... | reverse complement strand
CGACCAGAAACAGAATAACTTCTCAAACCTTTTCGGCCATGTGCACCATGTGCACCAAATACAGCAGAGCCTTCACGCGATATTTTAGCAATCCAGTGAAGCGTCTCAACGTTATGAACTAATGTTGGCTTATTAAATATCCCAACACTAGCAACAAATGGCGGGCGATGGCGTGGCAAACCTTTTTTGCCTTCAATACTTTCAATCATGGCGCTCTCTTCGCCACAAATATAAGCTCCAGCTCCACGGCGCAAATCAATATAGCCACTTTCAACTATACCTGAAGTTTCAAGCGCACTTATTTCTTTGGCTAAAATTTCTAAAACTGCTGGGTATTCATCACGCATGTAAATGAAACATTTTTCAGCATTTACTGCCCAAGCGGCAATCAGCATGCCTTCTAAGAAAAAATGGGGTTCTCTTTCTAGAAAATAACGATCTTTAAATGTTCCAGGCTCACCTTCGTCACCATTTACAGCTAAATACCTAACACCTTCATTCATTCTTACAAAAGACCATTTTTTTCCTGAAGGAAATCCTGCACCGCCCATACCACGAAGACCACTTTCAAGAATTTCATCTTGAATTTGGTCTGGTGTTCTTGATCCATCTCGTAAATTTTGAAGTTCGGCGTAACCTCCATTTGCAGAATAATCTTTAAAATTTTCATAGTTAGGGATCTTTGGATGAAAATCTTTTGTATTTATTGCTTTTTCTACTTTTTCTTCATTAGCATTATCAATGTGATTATGACCTATTTCCAATGTTGGTGCCGTATCGCATCTACCCATACACGGAGCTCTAACTACGCGCACTTTTCCTCCACCATTGTATTTTTCACCTAGCTTGAGCAACAAATCCTGAGCACCAGCCAACTCACATGAAAGGCTATCACAAACCCGAATTGTGAGACTTGGTGGAATTTCTTCATCTTCCTTTACTATATCAAAATGTGCATAAAAGCTTGCAACTTCATAAACTTCAGTTTGAGAAAGTCGCAGCTCCTCCGCGAGGGCTGCAAGGTGTTGTGTAGATAGGTGCTTAAATTTATCTTGTATCAAATGAAGATACTCAATCAGGAGATCAGCTCTGCGTTCTCGATTGCCCAATAATGATTTTACATCTGCTATAGCATCTTCGCTGACCTGACGACCTTTTGGCGTTTTGCGCCCTTTGCCTTTGCCCGATTTCCATATGCCGTCAGTTTTTTGATCTAAAGCCATTATATACGCCCTGTTGATTTTATTTTTTCTAACCAAAAAAAATACATTTGTGACCTAAAAAAACGACTTCTAAGTCGAAAAATTCGTAATCATTTTATTTATATAGTGAAGTTTTACCATCTTGAAACTCGATTTCCAGTGATTTACTGACATCAGCAACTTTTACGCTAGTTACAATCCCACCATTTTCATTACGGATAACTGCATAACCTCTTTGCAAAGTAGCTTCATATCCAAGTGTTTGCCGTAATCGTTCTAAACTTTCTAACGCACTTTGGTTGCGTTGAATTATTACTTTCATATTGGATTGTATACTTTTAACAAATCGATTTATTGCTTCAGATCTATCAACTAATTTATTTTTAAGTAAACTTCCCCTTAAACCAGCACTAGTTTGTAGTAGTATAGTTCGTTTATTATTACTTACAGTGATCAAAGCCCTTGGTAATCTTTCAGATATTGAGTCTAAACGCTGAGTAGACATGGCTACTAGCTCATCAGGAGCTGGCAATCCTCGGCTAAGATCTTTTAATCTTTGTCGCTTTATCTCCAAACCGGTAGATAACGAACGAACTCTTCGTTCATCCATAGAAGAGAGCCAACCCATTAAGTCAGCTCTTACTGGAACAGCATATTCTGCAGCTGCAGTTGGAGTTGGTGCACGTAAATCAGAAGCGAAATCTATCAGTGTTGTATCTGTTTCATGTCCAACAGCAGATATTAATGGAATTTCACTTTCTGCTGCAGCACGTACAACAGATTCTTCATTAAATCCCCATAAATCTTCAATTGAACCGCCGCCTCTTGCTACAATTATCAATTCTGGTCTAGGCATTGCTCCACCAGGAGTTAGTCGATTAAAGCCATTTATTGCAGCCGCTACATCAGGGGCACATCTTTCACCTTGAACAGCCACAGGCCATAAAAGAACTTTGCGTGGAAATCTATCACTCAAGCGATGAAGTATATCCTGAATTACGGCGCCTGATGGAGAAGTCACCACTCCAATAATTTCAGGCAAATATGGAATTTCTTTTTTTATACTTTTATCAAACAGACCCTCTGCTTCTAACTTCTTTTTCCGCTTTTCTAACTGAGCCATCAAGGCACCAATGCCTGCCACAGACATTTCGGATACAATCATTTGATACCGTGATTGCCCTGCAAAGGTTGTAATTTTTCCCGTAGCAACAACCTCTAAACCTTCTTCTGGCTGAGTTACTAACTTTGAGGCTTGGCCTTTCCAAGTAACAGATGCAATAACAGATTTATCATCTTTTAAATCAAAATACAGATGCCCCGATGCTGGCCTTGAAACACGCCCAACTTCTCCTCTTATACGGACGTTTGAAAACTCACCCTCTATCATTCGCTTAAGAACGCTTGATAATTCAGATACAGAAAATTCAGGAGCATTTTCCCCCTTAACTGGGCTGTCAATTAGATCTGACATTTATGCATCCTCTCTTGGCTTTTTGTGTAGCAAACAATAGAACCATAATTTTAAAAGGCCAAGGAAATTAAAAAACATGAATATACTTATTTTAGGCTCTGGTGGCCGAGAACATTCGTTGGCTTGGGCAGTTAATCAAAACCCAAAATGTGATATTTTATATTGTGCGCCTGGCAATGCTGGAATATCAAAAGTTGCACAATGCATTGATTTAAATATTGAAAAAAGCTCTGATGTATTGAAATTCTGTTTGGATAAAAGAATTCAATTTGTAATTATTGGGCCAGAAGCTCCATTAGCAATGGGTATTGCTGATGATTTGCGCGCAAATAATATTTTAACTTTTGGTCCTTCAGCATCTGCAGCAAAATTAGAATCTTCAAAAGCTTTTACTAAAGGAGTATGTGATTCATGTAATGCACCAACTGCAAAATACGCCAGATTTACAGAATTAGAATTAGCAATTGAATATGTTCATGAACAAGGCGCACCAATCGTAGTCAAAGCTGATGGCTTAGCAGGCGGCAAAGGTGTTATAGTTGCAATGACACTAGATGAAGCAATCAATGGTTTGAAAGATATTTTTTCTGGAGCTTTTGGGAAAGCAGGAGCGGAAGTCGTTATTGAGGAATTTATGGAAGGAGAAGAAGCAAGCTTTTTCATCCTTTCAGATGGCAAAAATATTCTGCCAATCGGCACAGCACAAGATCATAAGCGAGTGTTTGATGGTGATACTGGACCAAATACAGGTGGAATGGGTGCATATTCGCCCGCACCAATAATGACAAAAGACGTAACATCAAAAGCAATTTCACAAATCATTCAACCTACCATAGACGAAATGGCAAAACGTGGCATACCTTATCAAGGTGTATTGTACGCGGGCTTCATGATAAAAGATGGAGAACCAAAATTAGTTGAATATAATGTAAGATTTGGAGATCCTGAGTGCCAAGTTTTAATGATGAGGCTTGGAGCACAAGCTTTAGACGCAATGTTAGCATGTGCCAAAGGTGAACTTAATAATTATAAACTAAATTGGGCAGATGATCACGCTTTAACAATTGTTTACGCAGCTAAAGGTTACCCTGGAACTTATGAAAAAGGCTCTAACATTCTTGGACTTGATACAATATCAGAATCAACAAATATCCAAGTTTTCCATGCAGGTACGAAAGAGGAAGAAAATAATATCATAGCCACTGGTGGCCGCGTGCTTAATATCACTGCCAGAGGATCAAGCCTTAATGAAGCACACAGACTTGCTTATGAGGCAATTGAAAAAATTCATTGGGAAAATGGATTTTATAGGAATGATATAGGATGGAGAGCTCTTTAAATTTGCTTTTCAGGCATTCTTACAATCAAACCATCAAGATCCTCAGTCACACGAAGCTGACATGTTAATCTTGATAATTCACTTGGCTCCCATGCAAAATCTAACATATCTTCTTCCATTGCATCTTTAACTGGTAATTTTTCGTTCCAGTTTGTGTCAACATATACGTGGCATGTCGAACATGCGCATGCACCACCACAATCAGCCTCTATGCCAGGTACATTATTATCTCGCGCAGCTTCCATAACTGATAGACCTACCGCAACCTGAACTTCATGATGAGTACCATTATGTTCAATAAATGTTATCTTAGGCATGAGTATCTCCATATAAAATTTCGAGTGTGTTAACACAGAAAAAAAAGATAGCCAGCATTTTTTTTCAAATTAACTGTTTCTAATTTTTTTTGATTAAAAAATCGCCTAAAAATCTTTTTAACTATTTAATTTTCAGGCGATTGGAATTTATTTTTCAGAAAGTGATAAACCTACAAATCGAGAGTTATCTCCTCTTAAAACTAATAGAAGAATAGACTTGCGTCCCGCTTCTATGGCATTTTCAAAAATTTTAGATATATCGTTTACATCAACAATTTTGGTTCGCCCCGCCTCGACTATTACATCACCAGCCCTGAGACCTTTTTCAAAAGCATCTGAAGTTTCAGAGACATCTAAAACAGCAACACCTTCTAAATCTTCTGGTAAGTTCAATTTTATCCGAGACTCAGAATTTATTGTTAGTAACTTCATTCCAAACTTTTCTGTTTCTTTAATTTTTTCAGGAGCTTTCGTTACTGGTACTAATTTTTCTTTTTCAGCAGCTTCACGTCTTCCAAGAGTAACTTTGATTGTTTTTGTTTTTCCGTCTCTAAAAATAATGACCCTGACTACTTTACCAACATCTGCATTGCCTACGGCTGTAACCAAACCTCGTGTATCTTCTACTTCGACTCCATCAAAAGAGATAATTACATCACCTGATAGAATTCCAGCATCTGCACCTGGACCTTCAGGCACTCCGCTAACTAATGCACCAGATACTTTATCTAATCCCAGAGCTTCTGCCATGTCACTGTCTATATCCTGTATTTGAACACCTAGCCATCCACGTCTTGTTTCACCATATTCTTTTAATTGTTTAACCACTCGCCCAACAACTCTAGACGACATAGAGAAGCCAAGACCAATAGACCCACCATTGGGTGATATTATTGCAGTATTGACGCCAATAACTTCACCACTCATGTTGAAGAGTGGTCCACCAGAATTACCACGATTAATAGCAGCATCGGTTTGAATGAAATCATCGTATGGTCCTGATCTAAGCGTCCTATTTCGCGCAGAGATTATACCCGCGGATACAGAGAAACCTTGGCCTAATGGGTTACCAATTGCCATTACCCAATCACCAACGCGAGCTACATCGCTATCCCCAAAACCTACAAATGGAAGAGGTTCAGAGGCCTCGACTTTTAATACAGCAATATCGGTTTTAGGATCACGGCCAACGAGTTTTGCAACAAGCTCTTTTCCATCAAAAAACTCTATTACAATTTCATCTGCTTTATCAATAACATGGTTATTCGTCACGATATATCCATCAGAAGATATTACAAATCCTGAACCAAGAGCACTACTTCTTCTTGGCCTAGCTTGACCTCCTTCACCGTTATTAAAGAAATCCCTAAACAAGTCTTCAAAAGGACTTCCCTCTGGTATTTGTGGTCTTGCTTGATCAGTTACACCAGCAATTGTCGTCGATGTAGTAATATTAACAACTGACGGTGATAGTTCTTCAGCAAGATCAGCAAAACTCTCTGGTGCACCTCTAGCATATGCAGATAAACTTAATAACATTAAAATAGAAAAAACAAAAAGCGTGTTAACCATGACAGACTGTATTTGTCCTATTGTTGCTCTTTTTGTAGCTGTGAAACTTTTCACGACATTTTCCTCCTGGGGATGTATTTTTTGTTCAGAATATTGAAATAAAATTTATGACTTCTTTATAAGTATGTTTTAATTAAATTCTGTCAAATTTTAATAAACAAATTGTTTCTTTATTAAATTAATATCAAACTAATATTAGTTATAGCGCCTTTACAGCCCATATTATTACAAGCCCTAATACTACGAAAATTAATCCTAAGTTACGTCTTGTTTCCAAACTCATTGAACCTAAGGCACGAATTATATCCTCAAAACGAGATGGGGCCAGTACAAGTACCAGCCCCTCAATAACAGCAACTAATCCAATTGCTGTTAAAAATTCATTCATTTAATTGTATCAGATTTCAAGTAATCAAAGAATTCACTATCTGGTGAAATAATCATTGTTGAGTTATCACCTCTCAGTGATTTCACATATGCATTTAATGAACGGTAAAATGCAAAAAACTCTGGATCACGACCAAACGCCTCAGCAAAGATAGCATTTCGTTTACCATCTGCCTCACCACGAATAATATCAGCAGTTTTTTGAGCCTCAGAAGTTGTTTCAACAACAGTTCTATCTGCAGACGCTCGAACTCTTTGTGCTGCTTCATTACCACGAGCTATTTCATCTGCAGCTTCTCGTTCACGCTCTGCTCTCATCCTACCAAATGTTGCTTCAAGATTTTGCTCTGGTAGATCAGCACGTTTAATGCGCACATCAACAACCTCAACCCCAAGTACAGTAGATTGTTCACGAACAGCGTCTCGAATTTCAGCCATTAATGCAGTTCTATCAGTTGAAAGAATTTCATTAGATGTAACTCGCCCTAATACAGATCGCATACCATCATTCATGATACCATCTAATTTTTGAGTAGCCGATCTTTGCCCACCTGAGCCAACGGCTCTTCTAAACTGCACCGGATCTTGAATGCGCCAAAGCGCAAACCCATCAACAACTAATCGACGATCATCTAATGGAGTAAACTCATCTGGTTGAACATCTAATGGCAAAATACGGTCTTCATATTTAACTATTTCATGAAGAAACGGGACTTTGAAATTAAGACCTGGGTCAACAATTACAGCAGTAACCTCACCAAACCATAATCTAAGAGCTTTTTCGCGTTCATCAACTACATATACTGAAGACATGAACAGAAAACTGATACCTGCTAAAATTAGCAAAAAGAAATTAGAAAAACGTGTCATTAATTGCCTCCAGTCTTTTGTTTTGTCAATTCATTCAAAGGCAAATATGGGACAACACCCTGGCCACTACTATTTTCATCAATAATAACTTTATTTATGTTTCCATAAACTTTTTCTATTGTTTCAAGATATAAACGTTTGCGTGTAACACCAGGTGCTTTTGCATATTCATCATAAACAGCCACAAAGCGTGATGCTTCACCCTCTGCTTCATTGATCGTTTGTGTTCGATATCCTTCAGCTTGTTCCATTAATTGGGCAGCCTTACCCCTTGCTTCTGCAACCACTCGATTAGAGTATGCATCAGCTTGCTTCTCAAGAGTATCACGAGTTTGTTCTGCAGCCTGGACTTCACGGAAAGCATCAATAACTTCACGAGGTGGGTTTGCTCCTAATAAGTTAACACGAATAATATTTATTCCTGATCCAGCAACATTACCTTCATTATCAGTCCCGTATGTGTCTAATGTATCTTGAATAAGTTTCTTTAATTCAGTGGTAATTGCACCACGGTCTTTATTCAAAATAGGAGATAAGTTACTTCTTGCTATAATTTCTCTCATAGCTGACTCTGAAACTGCTCGTATAGTTTCTTTTGGATCTTGCAAATTAAAAAGAAATTGCTGAGCATCAGTTATATTCCATACTACTTGGAAATCTATATCTACGATATTTTCGTCACCTGTAAGCATCAAGCCTTCGTCAGCTCTTGCACCACGTCCTACACCAATATCTTCTGAATTTTCTCTTGTTACTGGTAATATTTGCTTTGTTACGACAGGCCAAGGAGCAAAGTTTAGACCTTCATTTCCTGTTTTATAATATTCTCCAAAAAACAATTCAACAGATTGTTCTGATGTATCAACTCTGTAAAAACTATTAAAAACCCATAAACCAAACAACGCTATAATTATTAAACTGTATCCGCCAAATCCAAGGCTAGATCCACCTCCACCGCCTTTAGGTGAATTATTTTTATTGTTTGCTCCACCTTTACCTCCCATGAGGACACGCAATTGCTCTTGTCCTTTGCGAACTAAATCATCTAAATCGGGACCTTGTCCACCACCAGAGGGCGGACGATCGCCACCACCATTATTACCAGAGCCACGATTACCGCCGCCATTACCCCAAGGGCCACCTGTGCCATTACCAGCCATATGTTCAAATTCCTCCTAAGAACTTGTATTTTATTGAATACTATCTGACATTTTTTGCCAGAATTTCAAGTATGATATTATCTTTATCTTGTTTTTGAAAAGATAACAGTTAATAATTCTTAACGTATTGGACTATTCATAGTAACTAATTCTTCTGCCGCAGTGGGGTGTATAGCCATAGTTCTATCAAAATCTTCTTTTGAGGCACCCATTTTAATAGCAACAGCAGCCAATTGTATCATTTCTGCAGCAGCATGACCCACTATATGGCAGCCCAGAACTTTACGGTTTTCTTTTGATACTATCAATTTCATGAGCATATGCTCATTTCGCCCAGCTAAGATTACTTTCATAGGCCTAAATTTAGTAGAATAAACTTCAATCTCAGTTTGCTTTGCGGCATCTTCTTCAGTTAACCCAACAGTTCCAATTTCAGGCTGAGTAAAGACAGCAGTAGCAATAAGCTCATGATCTGGAATTGTGGGGTTTGATTTATATACAGTCTCTACAAAAGCAACAGCCTCTACTATAGCAACTGGCGTTAATTGAACCCTGTTTGTGACATCACCGATGGCATATATGTTTTCGACATTAGTTTTAGAGTATTTATCAACTATGATCTCACCCTTAAGGCCTGTTTTAATATCTAGATCCTCAAGCCCAATATTCTCACTATTTGGAACCCGACCAGTTGCATATAATATTTGGTCAACAATGATTTCATTATTTAATTTATCTTTAACGATATATCCGTCTGCTATTTTTGTAATGCTTTCGACATCATTATTTAAGCTAAGGTTAATTCCTTTATTTTGCATTTCTTTTGAAACTAATTCTTGAACCTCTGAGTCAAATCCTCGAAGAATTTGGTCTCCTCTATAAAACTGCGTTGTTGCAACACCTAAACCATTTAAAATACAGGCAAATTCACAAGCAATATAACCACCACCAACAATCAATACATTATTTGGTTTTGTTGGCAGATCGAAAATTTCATTTGAAGTAATTGCGTACTCACTTCCAGGAATATTTGGTATAAATGGACGACCGCCTGTTGCTATTAATATAATTTTAGCAGTGATAACTTCACCTGTTGAAAGTTCAACAGTATTTTTATTCTTTAAAGTGGCACGAGAATTATAGTGTTTAACATTATTGTTTGTTAAAATATTAGAATAGATATCTTCTAGCCTGTTAATCTCTTTGTCTTTAGCAACAATGAATTTTTCCCAGCTAAATGAGTACTCACCAACTGACCAACCATAGCCGTTTGCATCATGGAACAATTCAGAAAATTCAGATGCATAAACCATTAGTTTTTTTGGTACACACCCTCTAATAACGCACGTACCTCCATAGCGAAATTCTTCCGCCAAAGCTACTTTTTGTCCATTTTGAGCGGACAATCTTGCAGCTCTAACTCCACCAGAACCCGCGCCTATAACAAAAAGATCAAAATCATAATTCACTTAAACACCTCAAATGTTATTAATATTTTTTATAAATTGAGATAGGCTTTGTATGTCATAAGATGTATCTACCCAATCTAACGAACCAGTCGATTTCACTCGAGCCAACCCATTTTCATTACCCATTATAATAGAATGTGTCATTCCTAAAAAAAGGCCTGTTTCAACGACACCCGCAATATTTAGTAATGCATCTGAAAGTGCATTAGGATTTCCAATCCTGTTTAATTTTAAGTCTAAAATGTAATGATTTTCATCTGTAATAACTGGAGTGTGATTATTTCTTCTAGTGACAATCCGGCAATCGACATCATGGTCAATTAAAACATTTTCTATGAGCCGCTTTGTAGTTTTCCATCCAAATTTCACAACTTCGACAGGCAAGTCAAATGTTCCCAGGTCATCGACTTGTTTTGATGCATCAGTAATTACCACTAATTTGTTAGCAGCTGTTTCAACAATCTTTTCTTGCAAAAGAGCTGCACCACCACCTTTTATTAAATTCAAATTTTGATCAAATTCATCAGCACCATCAATCGCTAGATCTAATTGGCCCAATTCGTCTAAATTAGAGATTTTAATTCCTAAACTCTCTGCTAGCTTGGTTGTTTCCGAAGATGTAGCACATGCAGAAATATTTAAACCTTTGTTATTTATTTCATATGCTAAAAGTTTTACCAACCAAGCAGCTGTTGAACCCGTACCTAGACCCAATTTCATACCAGATTCAACAAAATCTAACGCTCGATAAGCAGATGTAAACTTCCCAATTTCAGATGGGCTCAAATCAAGTGTCATGTACAAGTCCTTTTATTAGAGATTCTTGCTCCTTGTATCTTTATTCATTAAGTACTGCACGTTCAAATCAGAATATATGTCTAAAATCTCTCAAATATGACGTGTTTTATAATTTAAAAATTTATTTTTTTGATATGGTAAATAGAAATAGGATTTTTATTTATGTTTCTTTCAATCTTTGACATCTTCAAAATAGGCATTGGGCCATCTAGCTCTCATACAATGGGACCTATGGTTGCTGCTGGAAAATTTTTAGATCAATTATTGGAGCATAAAATAAAAGCTGTAAGTTTAAGTGCTTCACTTCATGGCTCCTTGGCTTTTACAGGCAAAGGTCATCATACTGATTATGCTACGATTATGGGCTTGATAGGATTTAAACCCCAAACATTTAATTCTAATATCGCTCAACAAGCATTGGATGAGGTATCTCAAACAGGTAAGATCCAACCAGAAGGTCACTCTGAATATTTATTTAATCCAAATACAGCTATAAGATTCGATTTTGAAAAGAGTCTTGATGGGCACCCAAATGGCATGATTTTTTATGCTTATGATTCAATAGGAACCGTTCTTTTTGAAGAAACGTATTATTCAGTAGGAGGAGGCTTTGTCCAAACAGCCTCTGAATTAGCATCAGGTATTTCTTATTCTAAACTTGAAAATACAACACCTTATCCATTTAAAAACGCATCTGAAATGCTTGAAATGTGTGTCAGTACAGGAAAATCTATAGCTGAACTAAAATCAGAAAACGAACAAGCAAATATTACTAAATCTGATCTTTTACAAGGTATCAATAAGATATGGGATGTAATGAATAATTGTATTGAAGAAGGTCTGAAAAAAGAAGGAATCTTACCCGGTGGATTATTTGTAAAACGAAGAGCAAAGGGTATTCATGAATCTTTACGAAAAGAACAGAGCAGAAATATAGCACCGCCACATATAATAAATGATTGGATGTCGTGTTATGCCATGGCAGTAAATGAACAAAATGCTGCAGGGGCACAAATTGTTACTGCACCTACAAATGGTGCAGCAGGAGTTATTCCAGCAACTTTAAGATATTATCTTGATCATGTGCCTTCAGCTTCAATTTCAAAAATACCAGAATTCTTGCTCACTGCTGCAGCAATTGGAGGCCTAATAAAAAATAATGCTTCAATTTCTGGTGCAGAAGTAGGTTGCCAAGGAGAAGTTGGTTCTGCAGCAGCAATGGCAGCTGCGGGTTTATGTGCAATTTTAGGTGGAACGCCACAACAAGTGGAAAATGCAGCAGAGATAGCTCTTGAGCACCATTTAGGCATGACATGTGACCCAATTAAAGGCTTAGTTCAGGCTCCCTGCATTGAGCGCAATGGATTAGGAGCTATCAAAGCCGTCTCAGCTGCTTCCTTAGCGTTACGGGGTGATGGAATTCATTTAGTTTCATTAGACGCTTGTATAGAAACCATGAGACAAACTGGCATAGATATGAATTCAAAATATAAAGAAACATCGCTTGGTGGTTTGGCTGTTAACTTACCTGAGTGCTAAAATGGCCATTGGTTTATAATTGTTGGTAAAGTATTCCTTGGAAATATAGCAAGTGCCAATCCATCATCTATCCATATTTCGATATGCTTTTCTATGCTTTCATTAGATGTGGATATTCTCCCATTAGGTGACATAAGTATACCGTCTAAATTCCACATTAAACCTTTGGACTTTGCGAATGTTTTATCCATAGGGAATAATGCAAACCTTGTACCAATTGGTAAATTTAACTTTAAATTTTTAGGACAAACCACACAAACATCTTCTTCACCAATCAAAAAAACTACCTGTTTTGTCTTTGAAATAACATTAAATGAAGCCAATGAATGATCCAATCGGCCTCCAAGAAACCCATAGCAAATTATATATTTGGCATTTATTGCATCTAATGACTTTTCCAGGTCATTTGTGTCCTGACTTTGATCAAAAAGCACTGGATAGGTAGCATCTTTTTGACTACCAACACTGTCTAAATCTCCAATCAACCCTGATACTAAAAGATTATTTTTTAAGGCATAGTTTAGACCTGAGTCTGCACAAAATAAACTTTTACCACTTTTTCTGATATCATTTATATCTTGCTCATTTACCAAACCACCACCTATAAGGTTAACGCCTTGGGTAACAGTAAAATGGCTACTATTTGTCATAATAATTTTGCTGGTTAATCTTCTTTTGAGGATTCATTTGGGTCAACTTGTCCAACACCAAGGAATATTTTTTTAAATGGGAAAATCCATATAATTCCTAGGGCAACATAAATTATAAATTCCAAAATTATGTTAGGACGTGGGAGTAAATTAGTTAGTACTACACATAGTATGATATAGGCTGGAAGCCCTATTAAAAGAATAATTAAAGACCAACGTCTTTTTGCTTTGTATGATAATGCCATTAGTCTGCAAATGGGTCTGTGACCAGAATCGTATCTTCACGTTCTGGGCTTGTTGAAACAAGAGCAACTGGACAATCAATTAATTCCTCAACTCTTCGAACATATTTTATTGCTGCAGCAGGTAGGTCATTCCATGAACGTGCACCTTCAGTACTTTCAGACCATCCAGGCATATCTTCATAAATAGGCACACATCTTGATTGCTCTTCAGCTGCTGTAGGTAAATAATCAAGTCTTTTGCCATCTAAATCATATGCGACACATATTTTTAAGGTTTCAAATCCATCGAGGACATCTAGTTTAGTAAGGCATATTCCTGTAATTCCAGATGTGGCACAAGTTTGTCTTAGCAAAGCAGCATCAAACCAACCACATCGGCGTTTTCTTCCAGTTGTGGTACCAAACTCATGACCTCTCTCACCTAATCTTTGACCATCATCATCATCTAATTCTGATGGAAATGGCCCTTCTCCAACCCGCGTAGTGTAAGCTTTAACAATACCAAGAACGTAATCTATAGCAGTTGGACCCAAACCAACACCGGTAGCGGCTTGGCCTGCAATTACATTTGATGAGGTAACAAAAGGATATGTACCAAAATCAATATCTAACAGTGCCCCTTGAGCTCCCTCAAATAAAATTCGTTTTCCTGATTTTCTTTTTTCATTTAAGACTTTCCAAACTGGCGCAGCGTAAGGAAGAATTTTTGGAGCAATTTCTTTAAGATCTGACAATAGTTTATCACGATCTATTTCATCAAATCCTAAGCCTTTTCTGAGTGGGTTATGATGTTGTAATGCACGGTCAATACGTGCTTCTAGTGTTGTTATATCAGCTAAATCTGCAACTCTTATCGCTCGTCTACCAACTTTATCTTCATAAGCAGGTCCAATCCCACGTCCAGTAGTGCCAATTTTAGTCCCCTTGCTTGCGGCTTCTTCACGCAATCTGTCTAGTTCACCATGAAGAGGTAATATTAAAGGTGTATTCTCGGCAATCATAAGGTTTTCAGGATTGATTGAAATTCCTTGCGCCTCAATTGTTTTGATCTCATCTAATAAGTGCCATGGATCTAGAACAACGCCATTACCTATAACAGATAATTTGCCTCCACGAACAACACCAGATGGTAATGCATGAAGTTTATACACTTTAGAATCAATAACTAAAGTATGGCCTGCATTATGGCCCCCTTGGAAGCGTGCAATAATATCTGCTCGTTCAGATAGCCAGTCTACAATTTTACCTTTACCTTCGTCACCCCACTGGGCACCAACGACAACGACATTAGCCATAAGATTATCTTTCTTTTTTAGAATCTTATGATCTCTATATAGTGCCAAATCAATGCATTAAATACCCAATTTGTCGCGACAATCATAATACTACTAGGTATCATGATGCATATCGATAAAATAACCCATCGACAGCCCCTATAGTTTACCCTAAAAAGCGACAAGTTATTTTGAACATATAGGCTTTGATTATGCAAAACGTTGTACTTGTTATTCACTTAATACTTTCAGTTTCATTGATAGGTATAGTATTACTTCAACGCTCTGAGGGTGGTGGACTAGGCATTGGTGGTGGTGGAAATAATAGTGGTGGCGGTCGCCCTAAAGCAGCCCCGCTTGCAAAAGTAACATGGATAGTTGCTGTGGCCTTTTTAATTACTTCGATTACTTTGACAATTATAGCAGCCCAAAATTCAGTTGGGAGTTCTGTTACGGATGGGTTTACTGCACCGGAGTCAGAGACTTTAGAATTACCAAAGTCACTGGAAGGTAATTTATTACCACCATCTGCATCTGACGAACCAGCTTTACCACCAAAAGCAGAATAAAAAACATAATTATATTAAACGCTTAGATACATTTCAATTTGAGCGTTTAATATTTATCTTTGTTTATTATTAACTAAATTACGATAATATAATTAAAATTATCATGTTTATCCTTGCCAGAATCACAGAAATCTCGTATTTATCAAATCCCGTGAGTACAGTGTTTTTTAGCCTGTAATTCATTATTAAATAATAATAATCACGGGAGATTTAACACCATGGCACGGTATATATTTATAACAGGTGGTGTAGTTTCCTCATTAGGAAAAGGTTTAGCATCAGCCGCTCTTGGAGCATTATTACAAGCTAGGGGATATTCAGTTCGCCTAAGAAAACTGGATCCATACTTAAATGTTGATCCAGGCACAATGTCTCCATTTGAGCATGGTGAGGTCTTTGTAACGGATGATGGCGCAGAAACTGATCTTGATTTAGGCCATTACGAGCGCTTTACTGGCGTTGCAGCCCGCCAAACTGACTCAATTTCATCAGGACGTGTCTATACAACAGTTCTGGAAAAGGAACGCAGAGGTGATTATCTGGGAAAGACAATCCAAGTTATTCCTCATGTAACCAATGAAATTAAAGATTTTATAAATATTGGTGATGATGAAGTTGATTTTATGTTATGCGAAATTGGTGGAACTGTTGGGGATATTGAAGGCTTGCCTTTTTTCGAGTCAATAAGACAGTTCTCCCAAGATAAACCTCGGGGACAATGCATATTTATGCATCTAACTTTGCTGCCATTTCTTGGGGCATCAGGTGAATTAAAAACAAAACCAACTCAGCACTCAGTCAAAGAATTGCGTTCAATTGGTATAACACCAGATATATTAGTCTGTAGATCAGACAAAGAGATTCCTGAAAAAGAAAAAGCAAAATTAGCATTATTTTGTAACGTTCGGCCTGATGCAGTCATACCGGCATATGATTTAAAAACAATCTATGATGCTCCTTTGGCTTACCACAATGCTGGAATGGATAGAGCAGTTTTGGAAGCATTCGGAATATTAGAAACATCTCCAGAGCCTAATCTTTCAATTTGGGAAGATGTATCTGATCGCATGCATAAACCTGATGGTGAAGTAAAAGTAGCAGTTGTAGGAAAATACACACAATTAGAAGATGCTTATAAATCTATTTCCGAAGCATTAACACATGGTGGGATGTTTAACCGCGTAAAAGTAAACCTTGAATGGATTGATGCAGAAATATTTGAAGAAGCTGACAATGTAACAGATACACTATCAGGCTTCCACGCTGTATTAGTTCCAGGTGGCTTTGGAGAACGGGGAACTGAAGGTAAAATTAAAGCAGCAAGATATGCTCGCGAAAATAAAATACCATATCTAGGTATTTGTTTAGGCATGCAGATGGCAGTTATTGAAGCTGCCCGAAATTTAGCAAACATTGAAACCGCTGGATCAGAAGAGTTTGATCATGAAACAGGAGAAAAACGCTTTGAACCTGTTGTGTATCATTTAAAAGAATGGGTTGAAGGCAATAGAACGATCGAAAGAGCCGTTAATGATGATAAAGGAGGTACAATGCGTTTGGGAGCATATAATGCTACTCTCCTTAAAGAATCTAAAGTTTCAAAAATATATGGCGAAACAGCCATTTCAGAACGACACAGACACCGTTATGAAGTGGACATAAAATATAAAACTAGATTAGAAGAATGTGGCTTAATTTTCTCAGGCATGTCTCCAGATGGAAAACTTCCTGAAATTGTAGAAATAGTTGACCATCCTTGGTACATAGGGGTTCAATATCACCCTGAACTTAAATCTAAACCATTCGCACCGCATCCATTATTTCGTGATTTTGTTAAAGCTGCACTTGAACAAAGTCGATTGGTGTAGTGTAAATTACTAATTAATAAATTTATCGAAAGTATTCTTTATGCTCAAAGATATTCTAAATGCCTTTAAAACACCTGAGCCATCTACTTTAAGAACTGAAGATGCTAGAATTGCAATGGCAGCTCTACTTGTACGTATAGCTCGATCTGATGAAGTTTATGACGAAGATGAAAAAGATTTAATAAATAAGATGCTTCAATCACGTTATAATTTAATTGACAATCAATCTGAAGACATAAGAAAGCAAGCTGAAGAGTTAGAGGCAAAAGCACCTGACACTGTGAGGTTTACTCGACTAATTAAAGATACTGTACCTTTTGAAGATCGCAAGTCTGTGGTTAAAGATTTATGGTCAGTAGTATTATCAGACGGTAAAAGAGATGCTGAAGAAAATAATTCTATGCGGCTTATTGCTAATTTACTTGGGGTTAATGATAAAGACAGTGCATTAGCACGACAAAGCGTAGAAAGAAATAATATTGCATGAATAGGCATAATTTATGAGTATATTGCGTCAAAAACGCTGGTTTGAGTGGCCAACTCTTGCGCTCTATTTTTTCACGTATTTTATATATGCATTGACCACAATTTATGCGCAATTTCTACCTTCAGCATTAGTTATTATTTTACTTGCAGTGCTTTTAACTCTGCATTCTTCACTTCAACACGAAACAATACATATTCTTGAGCCAAGATGGCCTATTTTGAGCATTTTATTAGCGTTTCCTGCATTAGGAATGGCAGTTCCATATTCTCGATTCAGAGATTTACATTTGGCGCATCACATAAATGAACAATTAACAGATCCTTTTGACGATCCAGAAACAGGTTATTATGAAATAACCAATTGGAATAAGTTTCCAAATTTTATAAAAATAATTCTCAAATTTAATAATACATTAATTGGGCGGATTATGATTGGGCCGTTGGTTGGAATGATAAATTTTATAAATTCAGATTTGAATTTTATAATCAAAGGCAACAAACAAGTCTTATACGGTTGGTTGCTTTTTGTTCCTGCACTCATAATTGTTTTATTTTGGCTATATTGTTTTGGTAGCGTAAAAATTTGGGAATATGCTCTAGCAGCTTATGGTGCTTTAAGTATCCTGAAAATTCGCACTTTTATTGAGCATAGAGCCCACGAACTCACAAGTGCCCGTTCAGTCATTGTAAATGACAGAGGTATATTATCCTTGTTATTCTTAAATAATAATTATCATGTAGTACACCATAGCCATCCTTACATCCCGTGGTATAATTTACCTTCAGTATTCGAACTAAACAAAAAAAAGTTTTTAAAAAGTAATGATAATTATTATTATAAAAACTATTTTATTGTCTTTAAAAAATATTTATTAGTTAAAAAAGAAAAGTTAATACACCCATATTGGAATCTTCAAAATCGTGCAAATCCAATTAGACAGGAAGAAAGTAATTAAATGAAAATTGGTATATTACAAACAGGTATTGCGGCAGATGCCTTGATCAAAAAACATGGTGATTATCCTGATAATTTTAAAACTTTTTTACAAGATCGTGGATTTCAGTTTGAAGTATATGAAGTAATAAATAATATTTTTCCCGAAGATATATATGAATGTGATGGTTGGTTGGTCACAGGCTCGAGGCATGGTGCATATGAAGCACATGATTGGATACCACCCCTAGAAAAATTTATATGTGATTTATATGAAGCAGATATACCTCTAATTGGTGTTTGTTTTGGCCATCAGATAATTGCACAGGCGCTAGGGGGCGTTGTTGAAAAGTTTAAAAATGGTTGGACCGTTGGTCGTCAGGTATATGAGAATAAAAATGGTGAAAAAATTAAACTAAACGCATACCATCAAGATCAAGTTATATCTCCACCTGAATGTGCAACTAATGTTTTTGGAAACGAAAACTGCAAAAATGCAATTATTCAATATGGGAAAAAGGCTTTCACGATGCAACCCCACCCAGAGTTTTCAAATACTTATATTCGTGAATTAATTGATGCCAGGGGCATAGGTTTAATAGACGACACAATACTAGAAAATGCTAGAAGTGGCCTTATGGATGATCTCGATGCGATCAAAGTAGCCAATCAATTTGAAGAATTTTATAAAAGAGCGTGAATAAATTACGAATTAAATATTCCTACTGATCAAGTAGCTTAAAGCTTTCTTTTATCCATGGCATTCTAATAGTTAAGGGTTCTACCACTTGTTCTTGAATAATTGGTCTAAGAATTTTAGCTACTTCCTGGGGCATTCTCACCATAGCGTCTTTTCTTGCAGTCAAGGAAATTGTTCGAGACATCTTCTCAAAAGGCAATGGTATTAGTTCTACATTTTCTTGAAAGCGTTGTGCTCTTAAAAATCCCAATGGTGTTGTGATAGTCCATCCTGTTTTGTCCGCAACCATAGACAGGATGGCATGATAGTTATTAAATTCGAATTGATTGGGTAGTCTTATTCGTTGGCGAGTTAAATGACTTTGGATCTGGCGCCCCATTACAGTTCGAGCAGAATAATGAATGAATGGCATTTCAAATAACTGTTTTTGGATATTTTGAGTATGATCTATTGTACCTTTAGCAACAGCAACTACAAATGGTTCTGTAAGTACAGGGTGAACCTCCATCCAATCTGGTGCGCGTTCTAAATCTGCACAAATCACCATGTCTAAAGTTCTAGCATGAAGTTCCTCAGACAAGGCATAACTTTGACCACTTTGTAAAAGAAACTGACAATTTTTCATTCTTTTTGCTAAATTTTTCATCAAACTTGGGGTAACATCCGCGTCAAAATCATCTATGACCCCTAGCCTTAAGCGTACCATTTGACTGTGATCAAATTGGGCTAATTCAGATTTAGCTTGCATAACTTCCGATAAAATAGCTCGAGCTCTATGCAAAAATAATTGCCCAGTTGGCTTTAACTTCATTGGCCGAGTTGATCTATCTAGTAACTCACTTCCCAGTGCAGCCTCAAGATTTGTTAATTGCTGGGAAATGGTAGAATTACTTGAATTTAACCTTTTTGCAGCAGCAGAGATGGAACCTTCCTCAACTGATGCAACAAAAATTTCTATTGCCCAAAGAGAAAATTTGTTTGCAGTATCGACCAAAATAAACTCCTAATTTAATTTACAATATTATTATTAATTTATTAATGTAAAGAACATCAAACTTGTGAGTTAATAATGATTTGCTAAGTAGGTTTTATACTAATGATAAAGAATATGAAACAATCAGTTATAGTTATTGGCTCAGGCATTACAGGTGTGAGTTGTGCAGAGGAACTCAGAAGATCTGGGGCCAAAGTAACATTAATTGATCGTGTTGAAGCGGGAGATCCCGCACAAACATCTTTTGGTAATGCTGGCATATTGGCTCGTGAAGGTATTATGCCAATAGCAAACCCATCAATGTTAAAAATGATACCTCAAATTTTGTTATCTCCAAATAGCCCTGTTTACTTAAAGTGGTCATACTTAGCTAAATTTTCTCCTTGGGCTCTTCAGTTCATAATGAATGGAACAAGGCCTAAAGCACTGCCAATAATATTAGCTTTGAACGAATTAATTTATGATACTGTTGAAAATCATATTCAATTATCAAAAAATACAGACGCAGCTCGATTTATTGAAAAAGGTGATATGACTTTACTTTATAGAAACCGAAAGCAATTTAGTTCTGATAAATTTGCAAATCAAACAAGAAGAAATTTGGGTATTATTTGGGAAGAATTATCACGCGATAAATTATTAGACCGAGACCCTCATATATCTAAACTTTATCAATTTGGCTTAGCCTATAAAAATCACGGTTGGATAACTAATCCTGCAGCATATGTCTCAAGCTTAGCTAAACATTTTCAAAAAAATGGTGGGAAAATTTTAATTGGTGAGGTTTCAAAAATTAATGGAAATAATGTTGAATTAAAGGGTGGCATTATACTTAAGGCAGAAAATATTGTTCTAGCAACTGGTGCATGGTCAAAGAATTTAGCATCACAATTAGGCCATAATATTCCACTTCAAGCTGAAAGAGGCTATCACTTATCTCTAAAAAATGCTTCTCACATGCCACCAAATACTTACTTAATTACCGATAAAAAATTTGGACTAACTCCAATGGACGGTTTTTTACGCTGCGCTGGACAATCAGAGTTTGCACCACTTGAAATGCCACCAAACCCAAAAGCAATAAAAAATTTACGCAAATTTTTATTTAGATTTTATCCAAAGCTTGAATACGAAAGTGAAACAATTTGGCAAGGTACGAGACCCACACTACCTGATAGTCTTCCTATGATTGGGAGAAGTAGTAAAAATACTTCTGTTATATTTGCATTTGGAGGACAACATTTAGGTCTGACTATGGGCCCAAAAGTTGGAAAAATGGTACGCGATATTATTTTTGAAAGACAAACTAATATTAACATGAAACCATACTCATCTGATAGGTTCGATTAGTTTAAATATCACACAATTTAACTCTTATTAAATTCAAGGGTTTTCTCAATCGAAAACCCCTTATATAAGCAACATATCAACACAAGAGGAAAAGTGTGATGCGTACAGCAAATATTAGCCGCAATACGGCTGAAACAAAGATTTTGGTTGAAATCAACCTTGATGGAACAGGCCAATATGATAACAAAACTGGCATAGGTTTTTTTGACCATATGCTAGATCAATTATCACGTCATTCTTTGATTGATATTAAAGTACATGCAAATGGTGATTTGCACATTGATGACCATCACACAGTTGAAGATGTAGGAATTGCTTTAGGTAAAGCTCTTAGTAAAGCATCTGGTGAAAAACGTGGTATTAACCGTTATGGATCAAGCTTGTTAGCAATGGATGATGCATTAGTTAGATGCGCCTTAGATATGTCTGGGCGACCTTTTTTGGTATGGAATGTTGAAATTCCAAATTCTAAAATAGGAACTTTTGATACAGAACTTGTTAGAGAGTTTTTTACTGCATTTTCAACGCAGGCTGGGTTAACACTTAATATTAATTCGCTTGATGGCTTTAATAGCCATCATATTGTTGAAGCAATATTTAAATCAGTTGCGCAAGCATTAAGAACTGCGGTCGAAACAGATTCAAGAAAAGCAACTGAGATACCTTCTACAAAAGGCACACTTTCTGAATGACAACAGTTATAATTGATTATAATTCTGGAAACTTAAGATCAGCCGAGAAAAGTTTCCAGCTTATGTCTGAAGAACTTAAGTTGGGACAAGTCAAAGTTTCCAACAAACCTGAGGATGTCGTTAATGCTGATAGGATTGTATTGCCAGGCGTAGGTGCATTTGGAAGCGCAATTAAAAACCTAGACGAATTTAATTTGCGTGATACTATTTTAGAATATGCAAAAATTCGCCAAAGACCTTTATTAGGTATATGTCTAGGAATGCAACTTATGGGGACAAGTAGCGAGGAAGATGGGTTGAATAGAGGCCTCAGTTTTGTTCCAGTAAATGCTTCAAAGATTGAGGTGCTGGATCTGAAAGTTCCGCATGTGGGGTTTAATCAAGTTGACTTCCCAAGTGACTCGATATTATATAAAGGCTTGGAAAATTTAAGTGATTTCTATTTCACTCATAGCTACAAAATGGAAAGCGACATGGAAATTAATCAAGCAATGTGTTGCTATGGTGATGATTTTATTGCTAGCTATGAACAAGGTAATATCGTTGGAACACAATTCCATGCAGAATTGAGTCAGACAAATGGGTTGAAATTATTTGAAAATTTTTTAGAGTATTTTTAATGTTAAGAAAAAGAATCATATTTACTCTGATTTACGAAAATGGAATTTTTAATCAAAGTCGAAATTTTCGATTACAAAAAGTTGGTAATCTAAACTGGCTTGAGAAAAATTATAAATTTCAAACTATCGCATTTTCTCTCGACGAACTTATCGTTTTAAACGCCTCAAAAGAAGACAAAAACATAGATGAATTTGCCAATATATTAGGCAACTTGGTTAACGACGTATTTATTCCTATTGCTGCAGGAGGCGGCATTCGAACAATGGATGACGCCAAGTTATTATTCGATAATGGCGCCGACAAGATAGTACTGAATACCATTTTGGCAACAAACCCTGATTTGGTGAGAAAGCTTGTCCGGCAATATGGTTCACAGAGCATTGTTGCCTCCGTTGATTATAAACCTACTAATAATATGCCATGCGTTTTTATTAATGACGGTAACAAAAATTTGGATATAGGTATCGACGATTATATCTGCTATCTAGAAGAGCTAAATGTCGGCGAATTATATTTAAATTCTATTGAAAGGGATGGGACGGGCTTTGGTTACGATTTGGATACCATTAGGAGAGTCTGTGAGAATACTACCCTACCAATGATTATTGCTGGCGGTGCGGGAAATGAAAATCATTTGATTGAAGGGTTAAATATTGAAAACGTAAACGCTGTAGCGACTGCCAATCTGTTTAATTTTATTGGTGATGGCTTACCTAAAGCAAGAAAAAGAATAATTGAAGAAGACATGAATATTGCAACTTGGAAGTGATGTATTTTAGCGCTGAAAAGAAATGAGCGCCGTGTAATGTTCTTCCAAAAAAAGTTTGTATCGACCAAAGCTATGGATATTACCGTTGAGTATAGTCTCTAATTAAACAGGATATGGTTCATTTATGAAATTGAATGATGTATATGAATACGACGTCATAACAAATAAGATCATTTTTGCAGACGGTGTTACACGAACGGGAAAAGCCCTGCTTAACAGCTTACTTACAGGTTTTGAAGAAACATCCAGCATCCAATTTATAAACATTCTCGAACAATTGATGCCTATGTACATTCAGGGTCAGATGAGCAAGAACGCGATGTCTGCTTGTTTAAGGTTATATTTTAACGAGAATTTTTATAACTATATGCTGTCTCGTAATTTGAATTTTCGTTACGATGATCTCACCAGTATTCACAATACGAAAAGCCCAAAAGAATTTTATAATAATTTGTCTAAAAATGATGGTGACAGTGTCATTGGTGAATTAAATGAAGATAAATTGTTTTTTCAATATCAGACGCACGATCTGTTAACGCACTACTCTAGTTTTTTGGACTTGAATATTGATGCATATGTAATTGAGCTATTCAGAAATCCAATTGATACAATTCATTCCTGGTATGTAAGAGGATGGGGTACAAGATTCGATAATGCCGACCCTAGAAGCGGGACAACTTTATTTAAATACAAAGGACATTGCTTACCTCATTATGTGCTAGGACACGAAGAACTTTATCTTCAGTTAAATGAAATGGAAAAATGTGTATTCATGCATAATCTACTGGTAGGCAAATCAATCGAAGAGTATAAAAAACTAACGAATCCAGAAAAGGCAAAGATACATCTTCTAAAATATGAAGACCTACTTTCTAAACCTCTCGAAGAGCTTAACAGAATTGCGGAGTTTTTTAATTTCAGCATGTCTTCCTATATGTCTGTCGCCTTAGGAAACGCGCAAGTTCCAAAGGACATAGACCTGGAAAGCCGAAATAAAAAACTAGAAAAAATTAG
>ENA-OSET01001483-OSET01001483.1-sediment-metagenome-genome-assembly--contig:-NODE-1483-length-24300-cov-3.225653_pt1 | contig 24300 bp, 25 predicted proteins | sample MGYA00237882_ERZ534229 | MGnify/ENA primary metagenome ERZ534229 (study PRJEB26408, sample SAMN06266212) | sediment metagenome | isolation source: Hudson Canyon methane seep mesocosm | place... | reverse complement strand
GGTCTTCCACAGGGCTATTGGCGCAATCCCAGTACTCTGCAACCTGAAAGAGTTGATGAAGCTGAATCCAGAGTTTGCGTTGCACAGGGATATACAGTTGATAGCTGCGCAGGAGCTGTAGGCCCAACCCAGTAATTGCCCGATGCAAAGACAGTGTGAGTTGCTCCTGAAGTTTAGCATTTGACTTTTTATCGTTCAGACAGATATCTCTAGCCACTAGTTCATAGGCTGATGTCATGTGTTTTTGCAGAGCCTGTGCAATGGTTGCCGGTTTTACGGCCGCCTCTGGAAGAATGAGAGGTTTGTTCAGGAAATCTTTGCTCAGGCCTTGAATGCATGATTGCACATAGGGGCGCAGGCTTTCCAGCATTTGCAGGCGGCTGTGGGGCTCTGTTTTGAGTCGAGTGAGTTCGGGCAGTGCCTTATAGAGTAAGGAGCTGCTCTGCTGAATTTGGGTGGCAGGCAGTGCCTCAGCCCACTGTTTTACTTGAGCGGGTTTATTGCTGTTACAAAAACCCAGCTTACCCAGATCCTGCATGGGAAGGGGGATCTGCTTGAATAACTCTGCTTGCTCGATACTCATAGGGCTTGCATGTACCTGAGGTCCTTTTTGCCTTCCGCATCCCTTATTGATGAGTGCGGTGTAGTTCGGCAGCACTTGAGTCTGCCTGTGTCCATCACCCGAGACTGTGGGTAGTTTAATGATTATAGAAGATCCTTTCGTGTAAGTGGACTCCTACAGGGGAACTTTCGAGGGTTTTGCGGCAATTTCTTGTACAAATTTGGGTACTAAATAGCCCGGAAGGCAATTCTGCAGTGATTCTTGCAGCATTTTTGCCTGCTCTACAGAGACATCAAAGTGCCTGGCACCCTTCACTTTGTCTAATAAGTGTAGGTAATACGGAAGTACGCCGGCCTTGAACAGGGCTTCACTCAGCTCGGTCAAAGTAGAGACCTGATCATTCACTCCCCGCAGTAACACGGTCTGATTCAGCACAGTAATGCCCGCCGCTTTTAGCTGGGCAACGCTGTGGCGCACCTCCTCATCAATTTCCTGTGCGTGGTTAATGTGCAATACCACCACCGTTTGCATCCGGTGATCAGTCATCCATGTGAGGCACTGTTCATCAATGCGCGAAGGGGCAACCACCGGTAGGCGTGTATGGATACGCAGGCGCTTGACGTGAGCAATGCCATCAATCGCCCGAGTGATCCATGCCAGCTGTTTGTCTGCCAGAGCGAGAGGATCCCCACCACTGTAAATGACTTCGCTAATTGATGTGTCGGCTGCGATGTAGTCGATGGCTTGCTGCCATTGCTTTCGGTCTGGGTTGTTGGCTTGATAGGGAAAGTGACGACGGAAGCAATATCGGCAGTTGACGGCGCAATTACCGGCAACCACCAACAAAACCCTTCCTTGATATTTGTGGATTAATCCAGGTACCGGGTTTGATTGCAGGTCTCCGACGGGGTCTTCCAGAAAACCAGGATGGGCGTCCAGCTCTTCTCCAAGTGGTAACACTTGCATTAACAAGGGGTCCCTAAGATTTCCTTTCTGCATTCTGCGAGCGAATGCACGGGGTACTTTCAAGTCAAAGTCAGCAGAGGCTTTGACTGCATCGGGCAGCAGTGACGGGTCGAGATCTAAGAGTTCAAACAGCTCCCGGGGGTCCCTGATGAGGTCCGCCAGTTCATCTTGCCAGCGGGGGTACTGCCATGTGGGGACGGTTCGGGTTATCATTGCGCTTTTGTGTATCCAAGTAAAAGTAAATGAGGGAATAATGGGCTATTCTACCAGCGAATTCCGCAGCGGTCTTAAAGTGATGTTGGATGGGGACCCCTGTTCAATTTTGGAAAATGAGTTTGTCAAACCTGGCAAAGGGCAGGCTTTTAACCGCGTGCGTCTGCGCAATCTGAAGTCGGGCCGAGTCTGGGATCGCACCTTCAAGTCTGGTGAGTCTCTTGAAGGTGCGGATGTAATCGAAAAAGACATGGAATATCTCTATAACGACGGAGAGTTTTATCATTTCATGGAGCCGGAATCCTTTGATCAGCATCAGGCAGACATGGCCGCGGTAGGGGACACCTCTAAGTGGCTCAAAGAGCAAGACCGGTGTGTTGTAACGCTTTACAACGGATCTCCTTTGCTGGTGACAGCTGCCAACCATGTAGAACTTGAAATTGCCGAGACTGACCCCGGTCTGAAAGGCGATACGGCTCAGGGCGGCACCAAACCGGCCACATTGACCTCAGGAGCAGTGATAAAAGTCCCTCTGTTTCTAGAGACGGGTGAGGTTGTGCGTGTTGATACCCGGACCGGTGAGTACCTCGGGCGCGCAAAAGACTGATTGTTGAGCTTGAGCCATGTCTGACTGGAGGCCTGGTGCCGAGCTTCGAGCGATGCGAATGCGAGCGGATTTATATGCCCGCATTCGTGCCTTTTTTCATGCACGCAATGTGCTGGAGGTGGAAGTCCCTTTGATTGGGCAAACCGCCGCTAGCGACCCTCATATAAACTCCATTGGCGCTGACTGTGCCGACAACTCCCTCTACTACCTGCAAAGTTCGCCTGAATATTTTATGAAGCGGCTCCTGTCTGCTCACGGTGAGGCGATCTATTCCCTCGGCAAGGCATTTCGTCGAGAGGAGGCGGGCGGGCGACACAACCCGGAATTCACCATGCTGGAGTGGTATCGCCCGGGCTTTGACGAGCATGTTTTGATGGATGAAGTGGAGTGCTTGATCGGAGGCGTGTTAACTCTCCCTTCCGTACAGCGCGTGAGCTACCGAGCGCTATTTCTGGACAAGTTGGGCATTGATCCCCACCGCGCGGAGCTGAAAGAGCTGAAACGTAAAGCCCGGGCGCACACCGATATTCATTGGGACGATGAGGATCGCGACGTATGGCTTGATGTATTAATGACCCACTGCATTGAACCTTCATTGGGGGCAGGGCTGGTTTTTGTCCATGATTACCCAGAGAGCCAAGCGGCGCTTGCCAGGGTGGAGTGCGATTCTACAGGGACGCCCGTTGCCAGACGTTTCGAGGCTTATGTGGGGGGTGTTGAGCTGGCCAACGGCTATTGGGAATTAACAGATGCCGAAGAGCAGGCGCGGCGATTTGAGAAGGATCGCAGTCAGCGTCACCGCCTGGGAGTGGCCCAGGTTGAGGCGGATGAAAAGCTGCTTGCTGCGATGCGGTCGGGCATGCCGGCGTGTGCCGGGGTCGCGCTGGGAGTGGATCGATTGCTGATGTTGATGGGTGCTGGCGATAGAATCGGTGACGTATTAAGCTTTTCGTTTGAGCGCCTCTAACGACGCCCCCACTATTTACACGGTATATCGCAAGTGATTTGATGATTCATATCCACCGCTGGCTGCGAAGAGGCGGGAACGCCCACCGCCTTGGCCGGCACACCCGAGACGGTTGTGTGTGCATCTACGGGTTTTAGAACAACGCTACCCGCACTGACCTTAGCCCCTTTTCCAATCTCAATATTACCCAGAATTTTAGCGCCTGCACTGATTAATACATCTTCGCGCACCTTGGGGTGGCGGTCTCCCACTTCTTTCCCCGTGCCGCCCAGGGTCACGGCATGCATGATGGAGACGTTGTTTTCTACTACCGCCGTTTCGCCGATAACCAGGCCGGTCGCATGATCGAGCAGAATGCCTTTGCCAATTTTGGCAGCCGGGTGAATATCGACCCCGAACACAACGGATATTCTGTTTTGAAGAAACAATGCAAGCGTGCTTCTCTGGTGAGACCAGAGCCAATGCGCAATGCGATAGGCCTGTAAAGCGTGAAAGCCTTTAAAGTAGAGAAGCGGCGTGGCGGTGGAACAACAAGCTGAATCTCTGGCGTCGAAGGCCATGAGGTCTTCTCTGACGGCCTCTCCAATGCCGGGGTCATCCGCCAGGGCTTCGTCTATCACTTCCCGAATTAACATGGCGGGGGCGGTGGGGCTGTCTAACTTGTTGGCCAGGTGAAAACCCAGGGCAGACTCCAGTGAGTCGTGATTCAGAATTGAGGCGTGAAAGAAACTGGCCAGAATCGGTTCGGCATCAGCCTGGTAACTCACTTGCCGACGAATATCTTCCCAGAGGGGGTCGGAGCTCGCATGTGTATTCATCCAGAGGCCTTCCTAATTGTGATTAAGGGTGAGCAATAGATCCTTTATTGGGGCAGTCGTTCGATTTATCTAGAGCTAAACGGCTTTTCCCCTAAAAAATTGCCAGGGTGGGCTCATCCAGTGCGGCCATCTGCTCTCGCAACTCGAGAATGTGTTCGGCCCAATAACGTTCGGTATTAAACCAAGGGAAGGTCATTGGGAACGCGGGGTCTTGCCATCGGCGGGCCAACCAGGCGCTGTAATGCATGATCCTGAGTGTGCGCAGGGGTTCGATCAGGGCGAGCTCAGCAAAGTTGAAGTCGCAGAACTCCTGGTAACCTTCCAGAACTTCCGATAGTTGCTCAACTTTTTGTTGGCGGTCTCCCGACAGCAACATCCACAAGTCCTGAATGGCGGGGCCGTTGCGTGCATCGTCAAAGTCTACAAAATGGGGGGCGTCATTGCGCCACAGTATATTGCCCGGGTGGCAATCGCCGTGAATGCGTATTGGCGTGTAGTCTACCTTTGAAAATGCCGTTTCAACCTTCTCGATCAGATCGCGAGTAAGGGTGCGATAGGCCTCTGCGAGAGAGTCGGGAATAAACTGGCTGTTTTTCAGGAATTCGGCGCTGTCTATCGCGTAGCTTTGCACGTCCAGCGCGGGGCGGTGGGCAAAATCGGCCACTTTGCCATAGGCGTGGATACGCGAAATGGCCCTGCCCAGTGTCAATAGGTGGTCCAGGTTGTCGAGTTCGGGGGCCTGGCCGCCCTGTCGGGCATACAGCGCAAAACGAAAGCCATCATATTCAAATAGAGTGTTGCCTGACTCGTCTTCAAGCGGAGGGACGACGGAAACTTCCAGCTCAAGCAACTGGGCCGTAAACCGGTGCTCCTCCAGAATTTGTTCATCTTGCCAGCGATTGGCCCGATAAAATTTGGCGATTATCGGGTTTTGGTCTTCGATGCCCACCTGGTAGACGCGGTTTTCATAGCTGTTGAGTGCCAAAATACGGGCATCGCTGAGATAGCCGCGGCTTTCCACCGCGTCGATGACCATATCGGGTGTCAGGCGCTCATAGGGGTGTGCTTTAGTCTCCGGATTCAGGTCGTCCATTATCGTTTTTGCAATACCAGACTGCCGATCGAATACCCTGCGCCAAACGAGCAGATCACGCCCAGATCACCACTTTTCAAATCTTTATGGTGTAGATTAAAGGCGATCAGCGAGCCTGCCGAGGCTGTATTGGCGTAGCGGTCGAGCACGATGGGCGCCTCCTCTTGAGAGGGAACCTGGCCTAGCAGTTTTTTGGTAATGAGCGTATTCATATTGATGTTCGCCTGGTGAAGCCACCAGCGTTTAACACTCCCTACCTCAATATCATTGCTCTCAAGTTGAGACCTAATATGCTCCGCCGCCATTGGGCACACCTCTTTGAAGACTTTGCGTCCCTCTTGGTGAAATAGCTTATCGGGCGCATAAGGGTCAGAGTCTTCGGCACGGGACACGTAACCAAAATTGGAGCGGATGTTGTTGGAGTAGCTTGTGACAGCCTTGGTATCCAGAACGTTGTAGCTGTGTTCTGAGGTACAGGTGTCTGCGGTTTCAACAACGGTGGCGGTCGACACATCGCCAAAAATGAAGTGGCTGTCTCGGTCACAGTAGTTAACCTGCGGTGATGTAAGCTCTGGGTTGATAGCGAGTACACACTTCGCTGTTCCAGCCGAGATCATTTCGTAAGCCCTTTGCAGGGCAAAAGTCGCTGCGGAACAGGCCACTAACATGTCAAAACCGAAACCCTCAATGCCCAGCTCATTCTGTACTTCAATGGCGATTGCTGGATAAGAACGCTGCGTATAGGCGCAGGAAATAATCACCGCATCAACGTCACTGGGCTCTTTGTTAGCTTCTTTCAGGGCAATGCGAGCGGCTTTCAGCGCCATTTCCGCCTGATGGGACAGCTCATTGTCTCCACGTTTCGAAATGCGGGGGCGCATTCTGTCGACATCAAGAATGCCGTCTTTACAGTAGGCGAAGCGACTTCGGATACCAGAGGCTTTGGCGACAAACTCTGCGCTGGACAGGGGTTTTTCCGCCAGCTCCCCTGATGCGATCTCATCACTGTGTTCAGCATTGTATTTTTCGGCGTAAGCATTGTATGCGGTCACGAGCTCTTCATTGCTGATGCTGTGTTCCGGGGTCCAGAGACCGCCACCACTGATGACTACGGAGGGCTTGTTGTTATTCATATAGATGTGTCCGCAAGAGAAAAATGGGATTGTCCCCCAAAAGTCTGGCTTATTCCAGCGGTGACCCTGAACGAGGAGTCAAGGAAGTCCTGCAGAGGCTCCACACCGTGATATTCCCAGCCCCAGCGGCGCTCAGACCCCGGCTTATCTCTGCCACTGTGCTGCCCGTTGTGACAACATCGTCGAGCAGTGCCACGTGTTGCCCATTGAGCACAACCGGGAATTCGAAGGCTCGGTCGAGGTTGTGCTTGCGGTACCGCTGGGAGAGCCCTTTCTGATTAGGTGTGTGTCTAAGCCTGCGGCAGTAGTCCCGTTTAAGCGTTGGAAGGCGATATAGCTGCCCGCCCGGTTTTTGGAGCATTTGACTGAGGTGGTGCAGGAGGCGATGTGCTAACCACTCTGTTTGATTGAAACCGCGCCACCACTGCCTGCGCCAATGCAGGGGAACGGGTATCAACAGGTCAGGCCAATGAGGTAAATCAAGGCAGTTTTCAGCGCTTTCGTAGTGGGCAAATAAATGTCTACTCAGTAGTTGCGACAGAGCATTGCCGGCAATAAGGTCTCTCCGGTATTTAAAACGAGCAATTAAGGTGCTCACCGGCCAATGATATAAATAAGGGCTAAGCAGCTGGTGCCACGGGGGAGGGGTTTGCAAGCAACGACCGCAATAGGTGTCAGCTAACAGGTGGTTGGTGAGGGGCAGTCCGCACTGGATGCAAGGTAAGAGTATCCAGGGGAGGGATGTTTCGCAGGTAGTGCAAACAGCGTCTGATTGGGTGATCTGGTGGCACAGTGCACAAGTCGGCGGCAGGGCTCTCTCCCAGAGCTTTGTCAGCAATGCTTTGCTCATGACTAGTTAACCTGAAATCCATTTTGGGTTGACAGCGAAGTTGGTGAGGTTATCATAGTCCATTACTAGCCCCTACGGTTTGAGATATAGGGCTACTATTGCCGTGTAGATCAAAAAATATGGCTATGAAGACTGAATATCGAGCCGAGTTAGACCCAAGATTGACGCAGAGACCATGAGAGCGAGCAGATATGAGTGACTTGATTAGACAAAACTGGACCACTGAAGAGGCCAACGCCTTATTTGCACTGCCCTTCAATGATTTGATGTTCAAAGCCCAGACTATTCATCGGCAATTTTTTGATCCTAATCAGGTCCAAATCAGCACTCTGTGTTCAATCAAAACGGGCGCCTGCCCTGAAGATTGCAAATATTGCCCCCAGAGCGCCCGTTACGATACGGGGCTGGAGCGCGAAAAACTCATGAAGGTTGAAAAGGTCATCGATGAGGCCAAAGCGGCCAAGGCGAGTGGCGCGACTCGCTTTTGTATGGGGGCAGCCTGGCGCTCACCCAAGAAAAAAGACATGGCTTATGTAACGGCCATGGTTGCCGGTGTTAAAAGCCTGGGGCTGGAAACGTGTATGACCCTGGGCATGTTAGATCAGGGCCAGGCGCAGGAACTGTCTGATGCCGGTCTGGATTATTACAATCACAACCTCGACACCTCCCCCGAATTTTATGGCGATATCATTACGACCCGCACCTATCAGGATCGTCTGGACACGTTGAGCAACGTTCGACACTCCGGCATGAAAGTGTGCAGTGGTGGAATCGTAGGCATGGGTGAGGGCGAAAATGACCGCGCCGGTCTGTTGCTGCAGTTGGCTAATATGCCCCAGCACCCTGAATCTGTGCCTGTTAACATGCTGGTGAAAGTTGAAGGCACTCCCCTTGCCGATCAGGCGGATCTCGATCCCTTTGATTTTCTAAGAACGGTTGCGGTTGCTCGTATTATGATGCCGGCTTCACACGTTCGCCTGTCTGCGGGCAGAGAAGAAATGAACGAGCAGATGCAGGCAATGGCTTTCATGGCTGGGGCCAACTCCATTTTTTATGGCGAGAAATTGTTAACAACACCCAACCCAGAAGCCAACAAAGATATGCAGCTGTTCAAGCGCCTGGGCATTAAGCGCGAAGCGTATGAAGTGAGTGAAGACGATAAAACTCAGGCAGAAACCCTGATGACGGCCGTGACTGAAGCTCGCAACGATCAGTTTTTCTACAACGCTGCAAAGTAGCGTTTTGTCACCGTGGAAGAGGAGCTTAAATCGGCGTTAGCGGCTCGAAAAGAAGACAATCTTTTTCGTTATCGTCGAGTGCTTGAAAGTGCACAGGGGCCCTCTATTACTGTCGGGGGCCAAGGTTATACTGCATTTTGCAGCAATGATTATCTTGGACTCGCCAATCACCCTGAAATAGGCGAAACACTTCGCAAGGCCTCTTTTGAATACGGCGTAGGAAGCGGCGCTTCACATCTGGTTTGCGGGCATTCAAAAGAGCACCATTTGCTGGAGGAATCCCTGGCGGAATTTACCGGGCGCGACCGGGCTCTGCTTTTTTCCAGCGGCTATATGGCTAATGTCGGAACCATCAATGCGCTTCTCGACAAGCGTGATGCAATCTTTGAAGACCGCTTAAATCATGCCTCTTTACTCGATGGTGGTTTACTGAGTGGAGCGCGTTTTCAGCGTTTTCTTCATAACGATCTGGACAATCTAACAAACCGTTTACAGCGCACAACATCGAGACGAAAGCTGATTGCTGTTGATAGTGTTTTCAGTATGGATGGTGACTGTGCTCCTTTGTGTGAATTGTCAGCACTTGCAGAAAGTCATCAGGCGACACTGATGGCCGACGATGCACACGGTTTTGGTGTGTTAGGAGAGAAGGGCGCGGGCTGCGCAGAACATTTTTCACTGGATCAAACACAGCTGCCTGTTTTGATGGGTACATTCGGCAAAGCCTTGGGCACCTATGGTGCATTTGTGGCCGGTAGCGAAACGCTCATAGAAACCCTGATCCAGTTTTCGCGTAACTATATTTATACGACCGCACTGCCACCTGCGATTGCAGCGGCGACACGAAAAAGCCTTGCGCTGGTGGAAAGTGAAACCTGGAGAAGAGACAAACTTTTATCTCTGGTCGCGCGCTTTCGCCAAGGGGCGGAGCAATTGGGGTTAAGCTTGTTGGAGTCTGGCACGGCGATTCAAGCTGTCATTATTGGTGATGCTGAGAAAACAATGAGGGCGGCCTTGCACCTGGAAAATGCAGGTTTTCTTGTAGGGGCCATTCGGCCTCCAACGGTGGCGGTTGGCAGTGCGCGCCTGCGCATTACCTTATCTGCCGGTCACAGCGAACAGATGGTAGACGCATTATTAACGGCCTTGGATAGCTGCAAGGATTCCAGGCCATGACTCTCCCTCTCACAAAAACCCATTATCCGGCGACGGGTGAAAATTCATTGACCGCGAGCATGGGGCCTATTGTCTTGTTGCACGGTTGGGGAAGTAACAGTGATACCTGGCAGCCGCTGCTTGAAGGTTTGCGCGAATTCTCTGACCTTGTCACGATAGATTTGCCTGGGTTTGACGGTCACTGGGAAAGTGATAGCAGCATTGACGAGATTCTGTCGGCGATAGAAGCGACGCTGCCATCGCGATCCATTTTAATGGGGTGGTCACTAGGAGGGATGTTGGCAACCAGACTTGCGGCCTCATGCCCTTCCCGTATATCAGCTCTCATTACGCTGGCTAGTAATGTGTGTTTTAGTGAAAAAGAGCAGTGGCCGCTGGCAATGAAGCAAGAAGTTTTTTCGGCGTTCCGAGAAAGTTTTATCGCTGATAATTTTCTTTCCCTCAAGCGATTCTCGGGTCTGGTTGCCCAGGGCGACAGGCGAGAAAGAGAATTGCTCAAACAGCTCAGGTCCCAATTGAATCATCAGCGAGAGCGCGTAACGCCACAGTGGCTTTGCTGTCTGGATATGCTGAATAATATTGACAATAGAGACTGCTTTTCCCAGCTATCTGTTCCTGGACTTCACCTGTTTGCAGAGCGGGATGCATTGGTGCCCGGCGAAGTGGCCGCACTGATCGGATCACTCAATGCAAAGCAGGAAGTGTTCATTGTCAAAGAAGCCGCTCATGCACTTCACTGGTCAGACCCCAAGGTGGTGCTGGAACAGCTGGGTCACTTTTTTGAGCGTCAGAAATTTCATCTCGATAAAATACGAGTGGCACAATCGTTTAGTCGAGCGGCTGAAACTTACGACACGGTTGCTCAGTTGCAGCGGGATGTTGGCGATCATTTGTTTCAGCAGCACTTGTTGTCGGGTGAGAGTTTAAGTGGCCTGGAGACTGTAGTGGACCTGGGGTGTGGAACCGGGTGTTTTACTGAAAAAATTCAGCAGAATTTTGGTGTGGATTCACTCATCGGTTTAGATATCGCAGAGGGAATGCTGAACTATGCTCGAGCACATAAAGCAAAAACGGCCACTTGGTTGTGTGGTGATGCCGAGGCGCTGCCTCTGGCCGACAATAGTGTCGATGTGATGTTTTCGAGTTTGGCGATTCAGTGGTGTGAGAATACTCAGGTGTTATTTTCTGAGGTGAAACGTGTATTGAAACCGGGCGGTAAATTCTATTTTTCTACGCTGGGACCACGAACCTTATTTGAATTGAGAGCAGCGTGGCAACAGGTTGATAGCGCGGTTCACGTTAATCGTTTTTTCCCCGAAGATTTTTTGCAGAATGAGCTTGCTGCCGCTCACTTGGAGTTGCTTACCTGGGAAGTCCAGGATCGGGTGCTCTATTACCCTCAGCTAAAAAACCTGACCCATGAATTAAAGGCGCTGGGTGCTCATAACGTTAATCAGGGCAAACCAAGTGGCTTGACGGGTCGGCAACATGTTCAGCGTTTTCGCACGGCCTATGAATCTTTTCGAGTGCCTGAGGGCATTCCCGCTACCTACGAAGTTTATTATGGAGTTATACAATCGTGAGCGCTTCTTTTTTTGTGACGGGCACAGATACTGATGTAGGTAAAACCTTTGTGGCTTGTGCCCTGCTGGCTGCTGCCCGGGAGCAAGGTTTGAGTACAGCTGCAATCAAGCCGATTGCGGCGGGTTGTGAGAATGGTGAAGACGGCCTGCGCAATGATGATGCGCTCGCCCTTCAGGCCGAAATGTCTTTGCCTTTGCCCTACCAGCAGGTTAATCCCATCGCGTTTGAGCCGGCGATAGCGCCTCATATCGCAGCTGCAAGGGAGGGTAAACATATCACGGTTGATCGGCTGGTTGGTTTTTGCCGAGGCATGTTAATGCAGAGAGCGGACTTCTCTGTGATCGAAGGCGCGGGTGGTTGGCGTGTGCCCGTCAATGCCCGCGAAACTCTGGCCGACTTGGCCAAAGAGCTCAACTTGCCTGTCGTTCTGGTTGTTGGAATGCGCCTGGGCTGTATCAATCACGCCATTCTGACGGCGGAGGCGATCCATCGAGACGGCTTGCCAATTGCGGGTTGGGTTGCAAACCGGGTTGACCCCGACATGAGCTGTTATGACGAAAATCTACAAACAATTAAACAGAGGCTTCCTTTTCCCTGCCTGGGAGAAATCCCCTGGATGCCTGGAGGTGATGCCGCCGACGCTGGCGGCCTACTCGATATAGAAAAATTGGTCAAAACCTGATCTTTTTACAGCTAAATAGTCTTAAAGTGTCTCTTTTTTGAGCGGTAGTTGGCTGAAATTCTTCGCACTCAGCAGTAATATGGGAAGACGAATGATTTGTAGTTCTGGCTGATTTAAGAGATTGAGGGTAGTTATGTCTGTAGGTTTACTAAATATCGGCGTCACGGGTATGCAGCAGAGTCTGCGTGAAATGACTAAATCGGCCGACCAGATTGCCGGGGCCGTAAAAACGCCTGCAGAAGACATTACCCTGAATGATATCTCGGAACCTATTATCAACCTCAAGGTGCAGAGCCATCTGTTTGATGCCTCTGCGAAAGTGGTCGAGGCGGCCGATACAACGATTGGCGCCCTGTTGGATATCAAGGCTTAAATATGAGTTTTAGCTTTCCCACTAACTTTGGTAGCGCGGTTACCCCTTTTAGCCCCCTGGGCAAATTGGCAGTGGGAGAAGAGAATGTGGAGAGCAAGGCTTCTCCGCTCAAGCCTGTCGAAGAGTTGGCCGAAACGGCGCGTACCGAATCCCGGGTGGCCAGTGAGCGCACCAACGACCTGAATATCACTACTAATGAACAAGACCAGCGTGCGGCCCAAAAGCGTGATGTCGAGGCCAGGCAGCTGGAGCAGGATCAAAGAATAATTGGGCGTCTGGCGGCGCGAGATAGAGAAGTTAGGGCTCATGAGCAGGCCCATGCTTCCGTTGGTGGACAGCTCGCCGGTTCGCCCAGTTATGAATTTCAGCGTGGCCCCGATGGCGTGAGTTATGCGGTCGGAGGAGAGGTTTCTATATCCACCAGTGGTGTTCCCGGGGATCCTGAGGCCACTATCGCCATTGCACAACAGATACGTCGCGCGGCACTGGCACCGGCCGATCCTTCTTCGCAGGACCGGGCGGTGGCGGCGGGAGCGGCCAGCCTTGAAACACAGGCGATCGCACAGCTGGCTCAGATGCAGCGTGATGAGGTGCTGGAGAGCCAGAAAGAGGACGTTGAGCGTGAGCTGGAGGCTAAGGCCGAGAGGGATGAGTTGGAGCAAGAGCGCCTGGCAGAAGAGGATGTTGATCGTCAGGTGGATTCTGAAAATGGTGCGGTTCTCGATGAGGTGGAAGAGGAGCGTGTGGACCTGATTCGCCGTCTGCAAGAGATTGGTGTTGTGCCAGGAGAGAATACCGAACCGGGAGAATTGTTAAATCTAAGCGCTTGATCCTGTCACTTGCCTGCCTGTTTGACCTCTTTTCTGCTGTTTTCCCTATTGTTTTGTCACTATCGAAATCCATGCGCCGCCCGCATACAGACACCTAAATACTGCCTATCACCTTGACTTTTGACTGAATGGTACGTATGTTTCAAACACTTGTTTGAATGCATTTCTGGTATCACCTGTCCTTGTCATTACTGCCATTGACCTATTATTGGTGATGCATCTATTTTTTCTCCAGCTTCGAGGTTGTTATGCCCACTTATTCTGCCCCCCTGCGTGACATGCGTTTTGTGTTAAAGGATGTTTTTAAGATTGACGAGCTTTGGGCGTCATTGCCTGGCCTGGAAGGGGCGGTCGATATGGAGACGGCGGATGCGATTCTGGAGGAGGCCGGCAAGATATCAGCGGAAGTGATTGCGCCCCTGAACCGCGAGGCCGATGAAGAGGGCTCGCATTGGCATGATGGCCAGGTCACCGCACCTGCCGGTTTTAAGCAAGCTTATGAGACCTTTAGTGAAGGTGGTTGGGTCGGATTGGGCGGCAACCCTGAGTTCGGTGGCATGGGAATGCCCAAGACGCTGGTGGCCCAGGTTGACGAAATGGTCCAGAGTGCCAGCATTTCTTTTGGTTTGGCACCCATGTTGAGTGCGGGTGCCTGCCTGTCAATCAATGTTCATGGTAGCAATGAGCTGAAAGAGGCATTTTTGCCTAATATGTACGCGGGAACCTGGGCGGGCGCCATGGACCTGACCGAGCCTCACGCATGTACCGACCTGGGTATTATTCGCACCAAGGCTGAACCTCTGGGAGACGGTAGTTTTGCGATCACCGGCACCAAAATATTTATCACCTGGGGTGAGCACGATATGGCCGAAAACATTATTCATTTGGTGTTGGCGAAACTGCCGGATGCGCCTGCAGGGCCCAAAGGCATCTCTTTGTTTCTCGTGCCCAAGCTGGCTGTGAATGAGGACGGTTCTCTGGGTGAGAACAATGGCGTTTCCTGTGGCTCAATCGAGAAAAAGATGGGTATCAAAGCGTCGGCAACCTGTGTGATGAACTTTGACGAAGCGCGCGGTTGGCTGGTGTGTGCCGAAAATCAGGGTCTGGCCTGCATGTTTACCATGATGAACTACGAGCGTTTGGGGGTGGGGGTGCAGGGCTTGGGAGCTGCTGAGACCTCCTACCAAAACGCCAGGGATTATGCGCGTGAGCGTTTGCAGAGTCGCAGTGCCAACGGTGCGGTGGCGCCTGACAAGGCGGCAGACCCGATTATCGTACATGCCGATGTACGCAGAATGTTAATGACAATGCGTGCTTACAACGAAGGTGGCAGGGCTTTTTCTACCTATGTTGCCAGTTGGTTGGATATCACCAAGTTCTCCACCGACCGAGAAACTATTCAGAAGGCTGAAGCCATGGTGGCGTTGCTAACACCTATTGCCAAGGCTTTCATGAGTGACAAAGCGCTGGAGGCAACGGTGCTGGGGCAGCAGGTGTTTGGCGGTCACGGTTTTGTCCGCGAGTGGGGGCAGGAGCAGTTAGTGCGCGATGTTCGCATTACGCAAATCTATGAGGGCACTAACGGTATTCAGGCGATGGACCTGATGGGCCGTAAAGTGGTGCAGAATAAAGGCGCGATGGTTGATGTGCTGGTGGCGGAAATTAATGACTTTATTCAGGCGAATGCCGACAGTGAGGGCGCTCAGATCTACTTGAAGCCCCTGAGTGCTGCGATAGAACTGTTGCAGGAGACGACGCAAGTGGTTGTTTCGCAAGCCGCGGAAGACGCTGATGCAGTGGGTGCGGCAGCTATGGATTACCTGCATTTAAGTGGCTACGTAGTCTATGCCTACATGTGGGCAAAAATGGCATTGTGTTCCCAGGGGTTGATGGCAGAAGACGAAGACTTTCACGGGGCCAAAATTGGCACTGCACAATTTTTCTTTCAGCGTCTATTGCCGCAAACAGAGGCTCTGGCAAAGAATATCGCCTCGGGTAGCGATGCAACAATGGCATTGAAGGCAGAGCAATTTTAACGAGAGTTTGGTTTGCTGAGGTAAGACCTCTTTTCATTTTGCGGTGTATTAGGTTTAATGGCGAGCGAGAAGCAGCGGGTGGGTTAGTCCCGCTCGTGAGACCATTGTCCTGAGGTTAGTTTATGAGTTCACCTACACTTTCACCGGAAGACCAAGCGCGAGTTGATCGGGTCGTCAACGACCGAGTCAACTCGGTTCCGCGAAAACCTTTTCGACCTGGCCTTTTGCTGGGGATTATAGTAATAACAATGATTTTATTTGGTGGGCTCAGTTATTTTATCGCGTGGTATGTTGGCGCGCTTTAGTTGTTCTTCATTAATTTGGTGCTGTATTCCCTGGACCAGGGAACGAATTTTTCGGGGGCCATCGGCTTTGCGAAATAAAAACCCTGAACAATATCGCACCCTAGTGCTTTCACTAGTTTAAAATCAATCTCGTCCTCTACTCCTTCGGCAACGCTCACTATATCGAGGCGTTTAGTCAGCTCAATGCTGGATTCCAATATGGCTTGGCATGCCCTGTTTGCGTGGGCGTTGTGGACAAATGATCGGTCCACTTTGAGTTCGGTAAACGGAATTTGCTGGAGTTGTTCCAGGGAAGAAAACCCGGTGCCAAAATCGTCAATTGAAAGGCCAAAACCCTTCAGGCGCATCCGGGTCAATATATCCAGGGCTATGCTAATGTCTTCGGCTAGAGTGGACTCTGTGATTTCTATCGTCAGATTGTTGGGGCGCAGGCTGGTCCCTTGCAGTGTCTCGTAAATCATTTCGGGCATGTCCAGTTGGGTCAGGGACTGGGCAGAAAAATTGACCGATAGGTTGATGTCAAAGCCTTGGGATCTCCACAGCCCTACCTGGGCGATGGCCTCGCCAAAAATGTGAGTGGTCAGGTCCTGAATCATGTTGTATTTTTCTGCGATGCCCACAAAAATGGTGGGTGATATCTGGCCTTTTATCGGGTGGTTCCAGCGCGCCAGGGCCTCAACGCCAACCAATCTGCCATCACTGATTGAGATTTGTGGTTGGTAGTTAACCGTGAGTTCTTTGTTGGTAATTGCCGCTTTTAGTTCGTCGGCAAAAACCATGGCGGCCGGGCCCGTGGGTGGCGCGTCTGCGGTAGGTTCAAAATCGGTTATTAATTGTTCCAGGTCTGTTTTGGATACCGGCTTGCCGAGTGTGCCGAGAACTTTCAAGTCAAAAGCCTCGCCGAGAGTTCTGACAGACTGAACCAGGCGGGGGTCTTCGCCCGACACAAGAATGATACCAATCGGCACTCCCAGTCCGCCGAGGTGGCGAAGTAGTTGAATGCCATCCATGCCGGGCATGTTGAGATCGCTGATAATAATATCTATGCGGTTGTTTTGGTTGGCTATGTGTTTGAGCGCGTCTTGTGCATTGTCGGAGGTCAGAATATTGGGCACGCCAATTTGCGTCAGTAACACGTCCAGTGTTTTGAGCATAAAATGATCATCATCGACTACAAGACAGCTAAGTTCAGGTGCGGGCATTAGATTCCATTGTCTGTCGGGAGGGTACTTTCAGTATGGTCGCTACATGAGGGAGTGCAAGCGCATAACGCTAAAAGGATGTTGCGGTCTACTTTTGGTGATACGCTGGCGCGAAGGACAAATATCTGAGCCCAACCTGACTGAAGAGCGTGGATAAACAATGAAACAAGAGCCTCTGGACTTAAAGGCATTAACCGCGCTTTTTGGCGATGATCTGGATACACAAAGAGCTATTTTGGGTGAATATAGTCGAAGTCTTGCGACTTATCGTCAGGAGTTTGATGTGGCGATGAAGGCGCGATCTGCAGAGGGTATTCAGGCGGTCGCACATAAAATGAAATCTTCTTCCCGCACGGTTGGCGCGATTCCTCTGGCTAATCTCTGTGATGTTCTGGAGCAGGCCGGTAAGCAGGCGGATTGGGAGAAAATTGATTCCAGCACATCCTCTTTTGAAGGGCTCATTGAGGATGTGAGAACTTGCATTGATGGGGCTTGAGTTATCCTTGGGAGTTAACCGGCGCTGAGTTACAGTTTGTGTTTGCGGAACAGGCCTCTGAACTGGTGGTAGCTCAGGCCCAGGCTTTTGGCCGCCTCTCCCTGGTGATGTTCGGCTTGTGTTAACGCTTGTTTCAAAAGGCGGCGTTCGAACGCAAGAACTGTGTCGCTGAAAGGTGTGATTGCATCGTGAGCGGTGTCGTCAATCGTTGGAGTTGAGGTTGCCTTGTCTCCGTCCTCATCTGTGGTGGTCATGGAGACATCCTTGAATGGATCGATAACGACAGTGTCTATCGGCGAGGAGGAAAGCCCCCAGCGATAGATCGAGCGTTCGATGGCGTTTTTAAGTTCTCTGACGTTGCCCGGCCAGTGCCAGTCGCGCAGTTCGGCCATGGCGCTATCTGTGAAGCCGGGGAATAGGTCCCAGCCCAGCTCGGAGCACATGCGAACCGCAAAATGGTTACTGAGCTCAACGATGTCTGAGCCCCGCTTGCGCAACGGTGGCAGGCTGATTACATCAAAAGCCAGCCTATCGAGCAGGTCGCCCCTGAATTTTCCCCTTTCGACCATGCTGGGCAGGTCGGCATTTGTCGCCGCAATAATGCGAACGTCAACCGATTGGGTTTGTTGGCTGCCCAGCCTTTCAAATTCACCGTATTCAATCACCCTCAGAATTTTCTCTTGCACCCGGTCGGGCAGAGTGCCTAGCTCATCTAAAAACAAGGTGCCGCCACTTGCCCTCTCAAATCGGCCCAGGTGTCGAGCGGAAGCACCGGTGAACGCGCCTGCTTCATGGCCGAACAACTCCGACTCCAGCAGGCTGTCGCTGAAGGCCGCGCAGTTCACTTTGATGAGTGCGTTCTCCCAGCGTGGAGACAGAAAGTGCAGGCGCTCTGCAATCAGCTCTTTGCCTGTACCGCGTTCGCCAATAACCAGAGCGGCTCGATCGATGGGAGCGAGTAGTGAAACGTGGTCCAGTGCCTCTGCCCAGGCAGACGAGGCGCCAATCATGCGTTCAGTGCTCATGTTTTCGGGTCTCGCGGTAAGGTTTGGTTAATTAAGCCACATTCGAAGGTTATATATACCAAATTATGGTTCTTGTGACCATTCTTGTTATGTTCATACCACCTGAATTCAAAAAAATACATTGAAATCAACCGCTTACAAATCTGGCACGGCTCTTGATATAGATACTTCTAAACGTTGAGCGAAATGGATTGTTTCTTTCAACAAACAAATGGAAAACAACCATCAAGAGAGTGGAAACCATGAATAGCCTGGACAAGTGGAGTGTAATTTTTGCGGCTGTAGCATTTTTGTATTGTGTGATCACTGTGGGTCTATTTGCCCCGGCGGTGATTGCCGACTACGTCAATGCCGGCGGTCTCTGTGTTGCCCTTCCGGGACTGAGCTAGAACTACCTGAACAGGACGAATTAACCGGGCTCAGCAGTGGCTGGCCCTTTAAAAGATTTAGCGACACGGGAGTGTTTTACGATGAGTATTTTTTCACGCATGGCCGACATCATTAATTCCAACATTAGCTCTATGCTGGACAAGGCCGAAGATCCACAAAAAATGATTCGTTTGATTATTCAAGAGATGGAAGAAACCTTGGTAGAGGTGAGGAGTTCGTCGGCGCGGGTTATTGCCGATAAGAAGACTGCAACACGTGCCCTGACCCGTATGCAGGATGAAGTGGACGGCTGGGAAGAAAAGGCGAAGCTTGCGATCAGTAAAGGGCGGGAAGACCTGGCCCGTGCTGCGCTGGCCGAAAAACAACTGGCCGACGCCGAGGCCGCTGCTATCTCCACGGATCTGGGAGCGCTGGATGAGCAGCTGGATCACCTTAACGAAGAGGTCAGCCAGTTACAGCAAAAGTTAAATGATGCCAAGGCTAAACAAAAGACCTTGATGCTTCGCCACAAAACGGTAAACGACAGAATGAAGGTTAAGCGGCAGATACACCGCGATGCCCTGGATGAGGCCTTTGTGAAGTTTGAAAAGTTTGAACGCCGAATGGATGACATGGAAGGTCAGGTGGAGTCTATGGACGTTGGCCGTGGCGGCAAGCCTGATCTGGCTACCGAAATTGACAGCTTGGCAGATGAAGAAAAGATAAACGATGAAATGGCTCGTCTCAAGGCCGAGGTGAGCACCGGGAAATAAGTCGCTTGCCGTGTGAGTGGGCGAGCAGTGAAAACTATCGTACACTCAGCTGGAATTGCCAAATTAAGGTAAAGGATCAGTAAGATGTTAGATTTTATGTTGGTGCCCACCGTTTTATTTATGGTGATCGTAGCGCCTATCTGGATCGTAATGCACTACCGAAGTATGCGTAAGTCCAATCAGGGCTTGAACCAGGATGATCGGCAAGTGCTAGAAGAAATGATAGGCACGATAGACAAGCTGGGAGACCGAATAGACGCATTGGAATCCATTCTCGATGCCGAGCATTCACAGTGGCGTGAGCACAATGCACGCACTCAGCAACGCAATTAAGCAGGAGATAGACGATGGCTAGACATCGCAGAAGAGAAAATCACTTCAAAGAGGATCGCCGCAACGGTTGGGGCATGAATCTTTATCGAAACAAGAAAGAAGGCATGATTGGGGGTGTGTGTGCCGGCCTTGCCGATCACTTTGACTTTGCCCCTTGGGTTGTCAGGCTGGTATTTCTGGGGGGGCTGCTGTTTTTACAGTCACTGGCAGTCTTTGGTTACATTGTTGCCTGTATCGTATTGGCCCCGCGACCACGTCGCAAAGATCGGCACGACAGCCGCCAGAGCGACCATGAGGATCGGCACAACCACGAGCGGGAGCGGACTAACATGTTCAAATATTCGCCCAGCCCGTCCAGTAGTCTTCGTCGGGCCCACGAGCGCCTGAATGAGACCGTTCGCAAGGTCGAGGATATGGAGGCCTACGTGACATCCAGGCACTATAAGCTCAACAGAGAGTTTGCCAATATAGATCGTTAATCAACACAAGCTTGCCTTGGCCCCTGTGGGGTCGTGGGCAGGCGAGTCCTCCCTTTCCGCTTGTGCCCCTGCTATTTCTCTGCTTTTAAGGGTTTTCCCCGTAACAGTTACCATTGTAAAAAGAGGATAGGCGCTTCATCAAACGCCATATCAAGCAAAGCTTTACCTCTCAATCTTGTCGTTTCGCCGGATTCCTCTCTTCTGCCTGTGGGCGGGGCCGGATTGAAGTGGTAGCATCCAATACATAATAACTGGATCTCATGGGCGGTCCGTCCACAGAGGCGCCCCCGGAGAAATTAAAATCAGAAAGGTTCGTCCGGAGTTTTCTCTCATGGCTCAATCATTTACTCGACTATTATCTATTATTGGTCTGTTTACAGGCTTGCTGTGCAGTGCGTTATCAGGGGCTGGGGAGTTAACGGCTCACATCGAGACCTCCCGGGGCACCATGGTTATGCGTTTTTTTGAAAAGGATGCTCCTGAAACGGTCGCCAACTTTAAGCGCTTGGTGAGTGCGGGCTGGTATGAGGGTAAAAGCTTTTACCGGGTGGTTTCGGGTCATGTGATTCAGGCGGGTAGCGCGGATGACAATGATCAGCCAATGGTAAAAGCGGAGTTTAATGCCAACCCCCACATTAAGGGCGCGGTAGGTCTTGCCCGGGCTGAAGACCCGGATAGCGGTAGTACAGAGATTTATATCTGTCACGAGGCCCGCCCTCACCTCGATGGCAAATACACGGTTTTTGGTCAATTAGTGGAAGGCTTCGAAGTGCTGGATAACATTGCAGCCAGCGAAGTGGAAGAGCAGTGGGTGGGCGATAACAAAGACATCGCCTTCCACGGCCCTGTGGATAAAGTACTGATTAAGCGAATTACTCTGCATGAAGAGAGTGAATCATAAGTTTGTGTAGTGGCGATGTCTGAGGGAGCTCTCTCTCAAACCGTCTATTTAAAGAATGAAAGTCGATCAAGGCATCGACCCTGGCACTCGGGAGAGTTAATTTAATGAAGTCCAATGCAATTACCGAATTATTTGCGGGTAGTGTCGAGCTTGGCTCGCAGGTGAAAATTAAAGGATGGGTGCGAACACGGCGCACTTCTAAAGCGGGTATTTCCTTTGTGGCAGTGCACGATGGCTCTTGTTTTGATCCGATTCAGGTGGTCGTGCCAGATAGCCTGGAGAACTATGAGGAAATTACTCAGTTAGGCGCGGGTTGTGCCGTTGTTGCCACAGGTGAGTTGGTAGTCTCGGAAGGTAAAGGGCAGTCCGTAGAAATACAGGCAGCTGATGTCGAAGTGGTGGGTTGGGTGGATGATCCCGAAACATACCCCATTGCCAAAAAGCGACACACTTTTGAATATCTGCGAACTCAAGCGCATTTGCGTCCGAGGACAAATGCTTTTGGCGCGATTACACGGTTGCGAAATACCTTGGCTAATGCCATGCACAACTATTTTTACAGCAATGGATTTTGCTGGGTTAATACACCCTTAATTACTGCCAGTGACTGTGAAGGTGCAGGTGAATTATTTCGTGTATCAACACTCGATTTTGAAAACTTGCCTAGAGATGCAAAGGGCAAAACTGATTTTTCACAAGACTTTTTTGCCGGGGATAGTTTTCTAACTGTATCGGGGCAGCTCAATGTTGAGGCCTACTGTTTGGCGATGTCTAAGGTTTATACCTTTGGCCCCACGTTTCGAGCGGAAAATTCCAATACCAGTCGCCACCTCGCGGAATTCTGGATGGTTGAGCCGGAGATCGCCTTTGCGGATTTGGAAGATGATGCCGCTCTGGCTGAAGACTTTCTTAAGCACTGTTTCCGGGAAATACTTAATCAGCGCCAGGACGATATGGAATTTTTTGCCCAGCGCGTTGATAAGGATGCAATCAATCGCCTGGAGCGAGTCGTCAACTCCGAGTTTGTGCACATGGATTACACCGATGCGGTAAATATTCTGGAGAAGTCGGGCAAGGCCTTTGAATATCCCGTCAGCTGGGGGCTGGATCTACAGTCCGAGCATGAGCGTTTTCTGTGTGAGGAGTATGTAAAGGGGCCGGTTGTTGTTAAAAACTACCCTAAAGATATCAAAGCCTTTTACATGCGTCTTAATGACGACGAAAAAACAGTGGCGGCAATGGATGTTCTCGCGCCGGGAATCGGTGAAATTATTGGTGGCAGCCAACGAGAAGAGCGTCTTGGCGTTCTGGAATCCAGAATGGATAACCCCGAACTTAAAGAAGAACTTTGGTGGTACCGGGATCTCAGGCGTTATGGCACGGTTCCCCACGCCGGTTTTGGTTTGGGTTTTGAGCGGCTGTTGAACTATATCAGTGGCATGGAAAATATTCGCGATGCGATTCCATTCCCGCGAGTGCCGGGATCGGCGCATTTCTAATTCGAAAATTTTGTTTAACTAGAAAAAGGAATCACTATGTTGAAAACAATCGCACTGGGCGCAGGTTTACTGCTGTCCTTTTCAGCTTTATCCAATGCTGCACAGCTCGATGACCAGATACGTGCCGCGATGGAAGCACAAACGCGCCCCGCTGCAGATGTTGCGCGGGATGACAATCGTATGCCCATCGAAACCCTGAACTTTCTGGGTTTGAAGGACAACATGAAAGTTGTTGAGCTCATTCCTGGTGGTGGCTGGTACACACGGTTATTGGCACCTGTGTTGGAAAAAAATGGAGAGTTCATTGCCGCACTGGGGACCCGTCGTGTTAAGCAAAACATAATGGGTAGCAAGGGCTTTGAAAAGAACATTAAGGTGGTTGCGGAGGATGCCAAAATGTATCGCCCCGAAGGGTCTCGCTTGTATACATTGTCGATGACTTCTCTGGGTGTTCAAAATGCGGATATGGTGCTGACTTTCCGCAACTATCACAACTTTAATGAAACGGGTCGCTCGGCTATGAATAAGGCGGCTTTTGATTCGCTGAAGTCAGGCGGAATTTATGGTGTGGTAGATCATACGCGCAGGCATATGGAAGTGGATAACCGTGAGAATCGTCGTCGATTTGACCCGGTTAAAGCGATCAAAGAAATACAGGCTGCCGGGTTTGAGTTTGTGGATTTTGCCGACCTGCATCATCGCTTGGACGACGAACTTCGCTACGAAGTTGGTAGAAAGTCAGTGAGCGGTAACACCGATCGCTGGACTTTGAAGTTTCGCAAGCCCTAAACAGAAAAGGAAAAACAATGACAGCCACTGATCAGACAGCGCCGGCTTACTTTGCTCTCGAAGCAAGGTTTGGCCGACTGGCAAAACTCAGTCACGCGGAGACTTTTTTGCACTGGGATGCGGCAGTCATGATGCCAGCAGGGGGAGCTGAAGGGCGAGCCGATGCGTTGGCCGAGTTGGGGGCAATTAGCCATGAAATCCTAACCCATGAAAGCTTGAAGGATTTGATCGCAAGTGCCGAGGCCCGGGCCGATATTTTGAGCGCTGAACAAGTGATCAACCTCAGCGAAATGAAGCGGCACTGGCAGCAGGCCACTTGCCTGCCTGTGGATTTGGTGAAAGCGAAAACGATTGTAGGTTCCAAGTGTGAGCACGCTTGGCGCACACAGCGACCTGCTAATGACTGGGCAGGTTTTCTGCCCAATTTTAAAGCGGTGTTGGAACTGGCGAGAGAAGAGGCGCGTTGTCGACAAGAAGCCGAGCCCGCACGTTTTCCCACGCCCTACGATGCTATGTTGGATCTTTATTCAAACGGCGACAGCTCCTCATTCATCGCAGAAGTTTTCAGTGATCTTAAAACTCGTCTGCCCGACATTCTTCAGCAGGTTGTTGATAAGCAGAAGTCTCGTCAAAGTCTGCACTTGCCCGGCCCATTCTCGACTCCTGCTCAACAAACCTTAAATCATACGCTCATGGATATCCTTGGCTTTGATTTTAACGCCGGCCGGCTCGATGCCAGCACTCATCCGTTTAGCACGGGCGATCACGGCGATAATCGAATTACTACCCGTTATAACGACGGAGAGTTCCTGCAGGCCTTAATGGCCACGGCGCATGAAACAGGGCACGCCAGTTATGAAGCGGGTTTGCCGGCGGCATGGAAGTTACAGCCCGCGGGTGGCTCACGAAATATGAGTATTCACGAAAGTCAGAGCTTATTTTTTGAAAAGCAAATCTTTATTCACCGCTCATTCTCGAACTATTTGGCACCAAAAATCCGC